>ERZ826016.1589-NODE-1589-length-20781-cov-4.900560_pt1 | contig 20781 bp, 26 predicted proteins | sample MGYA00519872_ERZ826016 | MGnify/ENA primary metagenome ERZ826016 (study PRJEB31778, sample SAMEA3449218) | human gut metagenome | biome: human gut; feature: human-associated habitat; material: faeces | place: United Kingdom | collected 2010/2012 ... | reverse complement strand
AAATTTTAGTGCTAATAAATAAAAAATTTTAAGACATTTTCAAAAATGATTGACACTAGTTCGGGCTAATTTTTATGAATAATTTTTGTTTTCTTGCCAGATATTTTTATATAAGTAATTTTATTTATTTATATACACATTTCCAGTATTTCTTTTAGTCTTACATCTTGTTTTGTTAAATATAAATATCCAATTAAAGCCTCAAATGCTGTTGCATAGCTATATTCTTCTACTGTAGCATTTTTAGGCACATGATGATTTTCTGCATTTCTACCTCTTCTGACTATATCTTTTTCATCATCAGTCAATTTATCTTCAATTTTATGTAATATTTTTACTTGAGCATCAGCTTTAACATATTTTATTGCCTCTATATGTAACATATGTGGTTTTAGTTTTGTAGTATTAATTAAGTGTGTTCTAACTAACAATTCAAACACACTATCGCCAACATATGCCCATGTTAATGGAGATAACGTATTAACTTCTGCTATTTCTCTTTTTCTTTCTATTAATTCTATCACTTTTTCCTCCATTTACTCTGCCATTTCCAATGTAATTCTGCCTAAATTTCCACTTCTAAAGTCATCTAATAATATTCTTGAAACCTTGTCCAAATCTATATTATTTCCTTTAGCTACAGCCCCTCTTTTTTCTCCTATATAGTTCATTATTTCAACTATTTTTTCATTTTTTCCTAGTTCAGCATTTGTACTAATTTTGTCAATTATATTTGGATTTAAACTATATCTGCCTATTAAGTTGTCTTTATATTTTTCAATTAAAAATTTAACAAGATTATAGGCAATTTCAACTTCATCTATCACATCACTTTTTATAGTTCCTGTGTAAGCTAAATTTAAAGCTGTTTGTTCATTTGATATTTTAGGCCACAGCACCCCTGGTGTATCTAATAACTCTATATTATTTGCAAGGCGTATCCACTGTTTATTTTTAGTAACTCCCGGCTTATTTCCAACTTTCATTGCAGTTTTACTAGACACCTTATTTATAAACGAGGACTTTCCAACATTTGGAATTCCTATTATCATTACACGAGCAATTTTATTTCTACCTTTCTGTTGTGCAATTTTTCTCTCTTCTATCATCATTTCATTAATTTTGCCTACAACACTATTTGTCCCCATTCCATTATTAGAATTACACAATATAGCTGGAATCTGTCCTTTTTCAAAATGTTTTATCCATTTTTTTGTCTCGTTTTCATTTGCTAAGTCTGCTTTATTTAGAATTACTATTTTCTTCTTATTTTTTATTAATTTTTGAACATTAGGATTTTGGCTTGAAATCGGTATTCGTGCATCTAAAATTTCTATAACTATATCTACTAATTTTAAATCTTCTTCAACCTGTTTCATTGTTTTAGCCATATGCCCAGGGTACCAATTGATACTTGTACTTGCACAACTTTTTTCATTATTATTTTCCTTATTATTATTCATAAATTAACTCACTTCCTTTTTTGCTATAATATTATAAAAATGCCACTTTTTATTATTTGACTCTCTAACATATTCTATCTCATCTAGTTTCAAAATTTTGTATCTTTTTAAATATGCCTTTTCTTCTTCAATTGTAAATGTATTAATTAATTCATTATCTTTCCATTCATCTCTATCTCCAAATAATTGTCCCACAAAATATCCATTTACATTTATCGATTCATATATCTTATCCCACAATTCATTAAAATGCTCAGGATTGCAAAATGGTATACTGAAAAAAGCTGTTACTGCATCTGTACTTTCTAGACGGACTGTTTCAAAATCTTGCTCAGAAAAAGATATCTTTTCTTTTTCTTTATCATTTAATCTATTTAAAATAAAATCTTTATTCAGTTGTCTATCTATTGCAGTTACTTCTATTCCGTTTTTTAACATATATACTGTTTCATTTCCGCTTCCACATCCTAAATCAATAGCATCTTTAATTTTATAGTTGTTTAAAAAATAAATTAATAATTTGCACACATCATTGTTATATGTTCTATTTTGATAATTTGTCCAATCTTTCATTATTCGCACCTTATTTCTTCTTATATTCTATTTTTATCGAACCATCTTGATTTAAATATATCATATTTATTAAATCAAAAATATACTTTCTATTCAATTTATCTATTTTTTTAGCTTGTCTATTATTTATTTCTGTAATAACTTTTTCTTCTAAAATATCTTTTCTTATAGTATGTTTGTTATTGCATCCTCTTTTTCTTACATGTGATGAGCATGCATAATATGTATATTCTTTGCTCTTTCTAATAGTCAAATTACTATCACATTCTTTGCATTTCAAATATCCTGAAAAAATATCATATTCATTATTTGAATTTACTTTTACTGAATGTTTAATTATATCTTGCACTCTTGCAAATTGCTCTTTGCTTATTATCTCCATATGATTATTCTTTGTAATTATTAACTCGTCTTCTTTTGTCTTTATTAATTTATGATTTTTAAAACTAATTCGTTTTCGCTTTTGTTGAATTAAGTCTCCAGTATATACTTTATTTTTTATAATTCCAGTAATCATACTGACATTCCACTTTTTGCCTTCATTAGTGTTTTTAATATGTTCCATTGGAGTTTTGAATTTTTTATTATTTAAAATATCTACTATTTCTTTCTTACTTAAGCCTTTTTCTATACTGTCAAATATCATTTTTACAGTTTTTGCTGCTTCTGTATCAATAGTTATTTTATTTTTTTCATATCTTGATTTTTTATATCCATAAGGTGCATAAGAAGTTACAAATTCGCCATTTATCTTTTTAGTAGTTAATGCTGTTTTAACTTTATTAGATATATCTCTTGGATAGCTCTCGTTATAAATATTAAGTAAGCCTTTTAATAAATAACTATCTTCTTCATCATTTAATCCATCTATATTATCATTAATTGAAATAAGTTTTACATCATATAATGGTAAAATAGAATCAAGTAATTCTCCTACTTCAATATAATTTCTACCTAATCTTGATAAATTCTTAACAATTATTATGTCAACCTTTTTATTTGATATATCTTTTAACATTCTTTTTAGCTCAGGTCTATCAAAGCTTGTCCCACTATAGCCATTATCTACATAATAATTATATATCTTCATATCTTCTTTATCTTTAATGTAATAATCTATTAAATCTTTTTGATTTGATATGCTATTTACTTCTTTTTCTTTCTTTGAAATTCTAATATATGCAGCTACTCTCAATTTTAATATTAAAACCACCTCCAATACATTTAAATTAAAATGGTACTGATACATATAATCGTCCATCTTTTAATTGTTCTGGATAAATACCAAATATATTATAAATACTAATATAAAGTTTTACTAATTCATTTAATTTAGTATCAACATTTTCTAATCGTGGAAAATCATCATATATTTCATCGTAAATTATATACATTTTGTTCCAAATCTCCCATAATTTTGTTTCATTAGATATATAGTCACATGTTTTTTTATATAATTCATTTTTTTCATCGTTAAGTGCTTTAACCATCCCACAAGAATATGCAGAATATGTTGATAAAAGAGTGGTTTGTTCTTTTGCCAAAGCAAATAATTCATTAATGTTACCATTATAGCGATATTTTTCAATTTCTTTTTTTATATCATCTTCTATTTTTTTATATTGTTCCACTAGTGTTTCAACAAAGCAATCAGTATTTCCAAATAAATAATTACATAAATATCTAGAAACAAAATACTCTTCCCACATATTTAATCCAAAGTCTTTAGTATTTTCAAATAAATTATTTATCTTTTTATAAGATTTTTTTAATTCATCTAATCTATTTCCTATTGTTTCAAAGTAATATACATGAGATAATTCGTGAAACAAAAGTAAAATACCATATCCTTCTTGTTTTACTATAGATAACAATGTCTCTTTTCTAAAAAAAATTACATTTTTAATATTTTCTCCTATTTTAATATGCAATGTTTTAGCATATGCCGAACCATATTGAGAGTCTGTATATTCAACTGGTAAATTATTATTTTTTTGAAAATCCGTAATTTCTTCATCCCAATTATCTGTAAAAATTATTTTATATAAAGTTTCTATTTTATTTTCTTCAATAAATCTTTTAAGTAAATTATGTATGATTATGTCTATATTTTTTTTGATTTCATCCTCTAAATCTTTTATATTTACTTCAACAGTATAATCACTCATTTTTCTCCTCATTTCTTGAATTACGAAAGTTGTTTCTTATAAAAAGCGTTTATTTTTCAACATTTTTATGAAGTTTTGCATTTGCTCATTCTTCGCAGTTGATACTTGTACTTGGCAACTTTTCTTTTTTATCTTCCATATTACTCACTTTCCTATCTTTATAATACTTTTAGTATTTCTTCAAATTTTGTATATCCACTTTCAGCATTTATATGTCCACCATTTTTAATTACGTATTGTTCATTTGAAATAGAATCTGCAAATGATTTTTCTACTTCAAATTTTACATATGGATCATTATCTGAATAATAGCAAATAATATTATTACAATATTCTTTTATATCTTCAAAATTATCTATAAACATTGGTTTATTAACAGCATCAAATTCTTTGTCTATCCCTAAATAATTATTAAATCCACAAACAAATATAAGTTTTTTTACTTTAATTTTATTTATTATCAAATACTTACATACAAATATTGGTGCTATACTATGTGCAATTATTATAGTGTTTTCATTTATTTTTAATTCATTTAATACTTTAGACCAATTTTCAAAATTTTGATTACCTACTCCAACTGGCATCTGTGGTATAACAACATCTTTATTATCTTTTTCTAATTCATTTTTTAGCCATGGAAACCAATTTCCGTCTTTTGATCCAAAACTACCATGTATTATTATATAATTATCCATTATTATCATCTCCAATTTTATCTCCCAATAATTTTATTTTTTCGGCATTATTAAGTATATCTAATTGATATTTTGCAATCTTACTTAGAATTTCAAATCTTTCTTCTTTGCTTTTTCCTTCTTTAATTAATTCAGCATTATGTGATTCTAAATTTGATAATACTGTTAATTCATTTATTGTAGCATAATCTCTTACATTTGAATTTTTAGCCAAATCAGGATTAAGTTCTCTCCATTTCTTAGCCGTTGTGTTAAATATGACTACATTTAAAATATCAGCTTCTTCAGCATATTTTAACCATTCTCTATTTTTATAAAAATCATTATCTGGCAATATGTAATTTTTAATTGCATCCGTATGTATTAAATAATTGTTTTTCGTTAATATTCTTTTTACATCCCACTCCCTGTTTTGATTTTCAATTTCTTTTAACCTTTCAAATTCTTTTATTAAATATAGTTTAAATACCGGACTAATTGCAGAAGCAAATTCGAAAGCTATATCTTTATGTGCATAAGTTCCTCCATACTTTCCTCGTTTTGAATATATACCAATTGCATTTGTTTTTTCACACCATTCAGTAACACTTAATGTAAATGTGTGAAGTCCTGCACTTTTTCTAAACCCGTCGAATTCGACGGAATTAAAATTTGGATTATAAATAGACTCCCATGTTCCTAAAAATTCCAAAGTAATTCTATTTCTTAACCAGTTTCTTATAATGTCATCAGCTTTCGATTTTCCCTCTTTGTATTTACCAAAATCAGAAATACAAATATAATCATTATCATCTATGTTTGTAATATTTACTTTAATATTTTGAACTTCTATTATTTTATTTGACATATATTCACCTCCAATTTATCAAATTACGAAAGATAAAATTTTGAAAGAATGTTGATTTTTCAATAGTTTCGGCTAGTGTTTAGATAATTCATACTATACCAGTTGATACTCGTTGATGGTAAACTTTTTGTATCTTCGTTCATTTTTTTATTTTTTCTCATTTCTCTTTTTTGATACATATCCATTATTTATCACTTCCTTTTTTATAAATTGTAATTTGTTACTATACAACCATAAATATAAATCCAAGTAAAAGTATTCCAATAAAAGTAATTGATAACCATTTTCCAACCTTTGTAAACAAATTATCTTTATATTTAATAGATAATATTAGTGCTGGTATTAAAAATATAAATGAATAAAAAATAGTGTAATGTGTTCCAGTCGCATTAGCCATATTAGACCAAGTAGGTATGTTCAATGTTGCTAAAATGTGATCTCCAACACAAACTCCAAAAATATTAAAAGCCCAAACGAAAGCAATAATTACTAGTAACAATGACAATGAACCTATACCAATTTTTTTATTTTTCATTACAAATACCCCCTCGATAAATTACTATTCATTTGTTTCATCTATATCTAAATATAAGTTTAATTCCTCTGTTGGTAATTTATCCATTAATTTTTTTCCTTATATTCTTCTTTTAATGTAATAAAATCAAAAATATCTAGTAATCATTTATTTCTTAATGAAATTAATAGTATAAAATTTGTAAAGCCTTTTTATACTTTTCATTTCTTTTCACATCAACCTCTGTAACAAAGTCTAATCTAGTTTTGTCTAAATTATGCGTTAAATCTGCTATTTTAACTTTACAAGCTATTGAGTTATTTTTTATTCTTTTTATATATTCATCATATTCTATATTTTCTTCCCTAGTTAGTAATTTTAGAATATCTATTATTTCTTTTGAAAATACCTCTTCTAGTTGCTTAAACGTTACATTTGTATCTTCAACAACATCATGGAGTAACGCAATTATACATTCATTTTCTGTATCCATTTGTTCTGCTACATGAATTGGGTGATATATATATGGAACTCCAGATTTGTCAACTTGGTTTTTATGTGCTTCATAGGCTATTATCATTGCTTTTCTTGTTAACTTAGTATTAATCATCTATTCAACATATAATCAATCAAAGCATATTGATTGTATTATTCTCCTTCTACAACTTATAATTAGCTTTTCATAAAATTCTTTATATTACAATGTTCTGTAATTATTTTTATCTGATCTTTCATCTTTTTCCATATCATATTTTTTGTTATTGTAAAACCAATCTGTTTTACTGTCTTTTGGGTGTGACTGTCTATTTTTATCTAGTAATAAATCAAAAAAAGTAAACAGTGGTAATGCAACTCCTACTAACGAAAATAATACATTAATATAATCATCAACCATTCCGTTTCCAGCTTGCATTGCCTGCAAATTTTTAAACAAATATACGCCAAAATATCCAAAATATCCAATCATATATACAATAGAACCTAAAAATTTTCTCTTTGCAATGAATACAAAACATATTAAGGCTACAAAAATCATTGCTATCTCCATATTCATATCCATTGGTTTTATCATAAACTCTATTCCCATAGAGTTTGTATAAGTTGCAATTATCCTTAATATCCAAAACATTACATCTAAAGCTAATACCATCCAAGTGCTAAATTTTTGCATTTGTTTTTCCTCCTACTAAAAAAATATATTAAAAAGATTTCGTAAATATAGAATAGAAATGGCTATTGAATTTGCCTCAATAGCCATTTTATAATAATTATTAGTCTACAAAATCAAATTCGTTCTTGAATTTATCTTTAAACATCTCAAATACTTTTGTTAATGTTTCTTCATCTTCAACGCTAACATATGATTCTGTTTCTTCATCACTGTCATCGTCTGAATCTTCAACTTTTAAAATTACTACCTCTCCTGGTTCTTCACTTTCTTCATCATCCACAGGTAATAAAACTACATATTCTTCATTATCTAATTCAACTAAATCTAAAAGCTCGAAGTTAGTTTCCTTTCCTTCTTCATCTGTTAAAGTTATTATGTTGTCTGATAATTCTTCCTCAGAATTGTTTGTTATGTTTTCGTCATTCATTACTTTATTCTCCCTTCAAAATTAATTTTATTATAATTTGTATTTCTACAAAATTAAAACCATTTTATTTATACTATTATTTTATTTTTTGTCAATTATATTCAATTATCTTTTTTCATTTTCATATAAGATTCCAAAATATATACTGCTGAAATTGTATCTACTATATTTCTTTTTTTATGTTTATTTACGTTTAAAAAGTTCATTGTTTTATGAGCTTCTACAGTTGTTAATCTTTCATCTATTCTTTCAATTTTTATTTTATTGAATTTGCACTGTAACTTATGTATGAACTTTTCTGTAACTTCTACACGTTCTGTTTTTGTTCCATTCATATTCAATGGCATTCCAATTGCAAATGTGTCAATTTCGTTATTATATTCAGCAAGTATTTCTTCTAAACGCTTTAAAACTATTTTATCATTTCCTTGATGATGAATTGTTTCTAATCCTTGCGCCGTATAGCCTAGTGGGTCTGTTATAGCAATTCCAACTCTTGCATCTCCATAATCTATTCCTAAAGCTCTCATATATTACTTGTCCAATCCAATATAATTTTTTACCATTTCTTCTAATAGTTCATCTCTTTCAACTTGTCTAATTAAATTTCTTGCTCCATTATGGCTTGTTATATATGTAGGATCACCAGAAAGTATATAGCCTACTATTTGATTTATTGGGTTGTAACCCTTTTCAGTTAAAGCCTTATATACCTCTTTGAGTATTTCCCTAGTTTTTTCATTTTTTTCTTTTTCTACATTAAAACTAACAGTTTCGTCTGTAACCATATAAAACCTCCTATAAATAATTTATATTACTTTCTGATGTATCAGCTGTGTCTAAATATTCTTCTAGTTTTTGAGTAACACCAACTAAAGCAGTACCTTTATAATATTTTGCAAGAGCAATATTTAATTTTGGTGATACCTCAGTTTCATCTCCTTTATAGTCTTCTGCAGGTGCTATTTTTATAGCTTCCGTTTTTTCTTTTACTGTTTTCATAAACTCCTCAACTGCTTCTAAATCAACTCCTGAAAAAACTATAGCAAATTTTGGTCCCATATATCTCACAAATAAATATTCTGGTGATAAGTTTTGTTTTATTTCTCTACAAACTTGTGTTATTACATTATCTCCTGTCTTTCTGCTTATTTTTTCATTTATTTCAACTAAATTTATTATTTTTAATAAGCAAACAGTCGATGTAGAATATTTATCTATAACATTTTTTCCTTCTGTGTATAAATACTCTGCTGTTTTTAATTCTGAATATTGGTCATCTCTTACAATTTTTTCTATTGTAGATTGATTTTCTACAGTTTTTAAAACAGCAACAATATTATTTTTTACAACTTCTAATATTGTAGTATCCACATTATCGAATTCGTGAGGAGTGCTTCCTTCTATTATCCAATAACCAATGTAAACATTGTCTATGTATATTGGAAAGAACATTGCTGCCTTTGCTCTTCCAAATTCCATTTTTTGATAAGGCAATTTTTCGCCTTCTTTTTCAACTGTAATGTATTTTGGAATACCCGTTTCTATACTATCTGCAAAAACTGGTTCTGACTGCAAATTTTTCAATGTTTCCCAATGTTTTTCTGCAACATTTGAGGCTCTTATTACAAATTCCGCACCATTATAAACTACAATGGTTGAATATTTTATACCATATTTTTCTATTAATATGTCATTAATTTTTTTCAGCTTATCATCAACACTTGATGTTTCACTTATGGTATCCATAAAATCTTGTAATACATTTAAACTTGTAATTTGTTGGTTTATGTTCTTAAAAGAATCAATTTTTTTGTGTATTGACATATTATAGAACATTAGGCCTATTATTATTGCTACTAGTAATAAAACTATTATTATCATCATTGTAAAATTTCACCTCATTTTGTTTATTTAAAAATTATTTCTCATCTTATTTAATGTTGCATTCATATTGCTATTAAATGAATAATTTGTTTTTGTATTCTTTTTACTATAATCATTATAATTCTTTGTTGGTTTTGTCTTATTTTTTTCATTTGCAATTAAAGGATATACCATGTCTCCTAATCTTTGTAATGCGTCTAAGAAAATTTTAGAATACCCATTTAACGATATTTCACAATCTACTAATCTCTCTAAATATCTACCATAAGTTTGATCTTCAAATGGAATTGTTGTATATTTTACATTATCTTTGTCAAACAATGTATTTATATATGTTGATGCTGGATCATTATAACAAGAAATTCCTCCTATAACCATTTTGTCGGTTAACTTTCTTAATTTTAGTGTTTTATTTATTACTATTCTTAATTTATTTGGATTTAATATATTTTTATATTTCAATTCATTTAAAAAAGCCGTTAATGGTTGAATTGTAAGAATATCATATGTTTGTACTAAATATATCTCATGTGATTCCGCAAAATAATTGAAATTTGTGTCAAAATCACAATCCAATAATACTAAAGAATAATTTTTAGATAATGTATCTAATATGTTTTCATAATCATCTATACTTGGATTTTCACCTGGCAATGTAGTATATACAGTAAGATTTTTACTTACTTGAATGCCATCTGCCACACCACTTCTAAGTCCATCAATACATCTAAAAGACTTTTCTCTTAATGCATCTTCGTTTAGAGTATAAATGTAATATGCATTTTTATTTTTTGTTAAATCCAATATTGCTGTTTTTATTCCTTTATTAGATAACAAAACCGCTAGATTATTTACTAAGAATGATGTTCCATTCTTTGATGTTCCGACAAATGATACAATTTTGCAATCGCTTGTTACTAAATTAGACGTTGCTGTGTTTTCATTTTGGGTATTATTTGCAACAGTATTAATAGCGTTTGAACCTTGTATTTGATTATTTTTATTGAAGTATTCAAACGAATTACTGTAATTGTTCATCTCGCTATTATTTAAATTTTGAGTATTATTTTGTTGCAAATCTCCGCCTAGGTATCCGCCATTTTCTTCATATTCATTCTTTTCTTCAGGCTTATTTTCCTCCTGAGGTTCTACAATTTTGTTATTGTTAAAGCTCTCCATACCTGGTAATTGAGGCATTTCATTGTTTTCAAATAAATCATTGTTAAAATCTCTTTTAAAGAAATCAACAGGTTTATTATCTACTGGTTGCTCAAACTTTGGTGCTGGAGCTTCATCTTCAAATCCAGGTAGCATTACATCATCTGAATTTTGTTCTTGAACATTTGAAGATACTTGATTATTTAAATCAAATAGATTTATATCATCATCTTCTTCAGGCTCTGGTAATGTAACAGCTTCGTTTTCAACTTTTTCTTCTGGTTCAACTATCTTTTTAGGTCTACCTCTGCCTTTTTTTACCTTTGCTTCTTCCATGGCAATTTCTTCTGGTGTTTTTTCTTTTCTTGGTCTTCCACGACCTTTCTTTACTGGTTGAACTGGTTCAGTTTGATTACTTTCTTCATTTTCTGGCATTGTATTTGTTTCTTTTCCAAATTGTTGAAGATTCAAGTTATTATCACCTTGTTGCAAAGTTATTGGTTGAACATATTCTTGTTCAATTGGCTTAGGCTCTATATATTTAGGTACAGGATTGTTTTGAATATTTGGCTGAACATTTTCTGGTTCTTCATCAAATAATGATGAAAAAGCATCATCACTTTGTTCAATTCTTGGCATTACATTATTTTGTTCTATATCATGCATTGTAGAATTCGTTGAATTTAATACTTCCTGCGTTGTATCTTGTTTTGTTGTATATGCCTTTTTTACATTTTGCATATTTATTGCAGATGGAATTACCACAGGCTTTGTTAATTTGGCTTTTTGTAATTCCTTATCAATAAGTTCAATTTTATTTACGTTCTTACTTTCTATATTCTTTGTTGTAATTTTCTTTCCTGTTCTACCTTTTGTTACTTGATTTTTTACACTACCAATCATTACCTGTTGATATTTTGGACATCTTTCTTCAAGAACAGCTCTAACATTCAGTGGCAAATATTTTGTAATTAATTTAAGCTGAGTGTCTGTATATTGTTCAGCGATCTCTTCAAAACTTTTTACATATAAATCTTCATTTTTTCCTAATTTTTTATAGTGATTTAATATGTGCTGAATCTCTTCTTCTTTTACAGTATCCATGTTTGAATCTGTATATTCTACTTCTTCTCCATCTATACCATAGTACACTTTAGCTTCTTTTTTAGTACGTGGCATATTGATAAGTTTACATACATTATCAATTCTTCTATCTTGTCCTATAAGGACATTGTAGATTCCCATACTAAATAACTTTGCAAGCAATGAATCACGTCTTTCACGTCTATCTGTTGCAATTAAAATAATAGGAATATCTCCTTCTCTACTATTAGAAGCTTCATCACTTATACTATCTAATTTATCATATAAGAAATTATCTATAACCTCATAATTATTATTTGCATAAGGTTCCAAATCTTCTCCTATAACTATTCTGTCATAAGACTTATCCTTTTGTAACTCTTTTATTATCGCGTTGAAAAAATACACATTTTTCCCTGAAATTATTTCTTTGTACATAGACTGATATTTTTTTGTGATAGCCTCTGAAATCTTTTCATTATTTACTGCGAATAAAACTCTCATTAGTTTAACCCCTCCAACCTTTTACTACTATTGCAAAAACTAGTGGTAATACTTGGCATATTACAACTATTGTAACACTTGCAATCATTAAAGCAAAACCTTTGTCTCTTACATCTAATTTTTTTATTCCAATTATGTATTGGTAAATTGCTGCTATTATTATAGCCACAAATCCAAATGGAATACTATAAACTCTTATTTTGCTCAATAAAAAAGCTGTTAATCCATATGCATCAGAACCATAAGCTTCTTTATATTCTTCTAATGTTTTTAATTCTCTGTCTTTTATCTCAATTATTTTTCCAGTTGTACTTTGTGCCATTTCAGTAACCTGATTAGCTGCATAAACAGATGTACATCCCATTAATAAAAACAAGATAGATATGATTGCTATTACTTTTTTCATTTAATTATCCCTCTTCCTTTATTTATTCTTATTTCTATATAAATTACATCTAATATTCTACACTAGAATGAAAAAAATAGCAAGAAAAAATCTTACTATTTTTTATTATTTTAACTAAAATTTATTATATAAATATTGCATCCACTTATAAACTGCATTTGCCCAGTTTTTGTCAGAGGCATATTTTGTATTTACACCTGTTAATGTAGATCCATTATAGTAATTTCCAGAAGCAACTTCTCCATTATATATAGCTGTTCCTTTTGGATTTAAATAATATTTTGCAAATACTCTTGCAAGCATATCTATTCCCTCTGCATATGTTCCAAAAGAATATGCATTCTCAGATGGAGCCCTGTCATATGCTCCATATCCAAATAAATTCTTTTTATTTTGTGCCATCGCAGATGTTCCCCAATTACTTTCATGTATAGCAACCGCTGCTAAAAATATGCCATTGACATTATACTGCTGTTCTGCATAGTAAAAATATTTTGCATTGTCTTTCATTATTCCCTTTTTATCATTTGTATTATTGGCAAATATTTTTTCAAATTGTGCCAATGATAGTCCGCTCGGTTTGTTCAAACTCATATTGAAGTTTAAAGCGTTTGATGAACTCACCGCAGAGTCACTCACTTTTTGTTTTGTTCCAATTGCTACAATTTTATCTGCTGCCGGCTTTAATATTTGGTTTCCAACGGCTTTATCACTTATTAATTCATCATTTACAAAAGTCTTTTTTCTCGTAATAACTTGCTTTCCATCTCTTCCTTCTTGTTCAATTTGAATAGTTCCTAATTCAAATTTATCACTTTTTACATATACAGTTGTAAATTCTAAGTCTATATCTTCTGTATACAGCTCTTCTCTTATAATGTCTTTTGTATTTTCTTCTATAATAGATTTCAACTGTTCTAAATTATTTTCCTCTATCTTCTGTGCATTATTATTTATGTATGGTTCGGCAACTGCAATGGTCGTTACAGTATATTTCTGTTTTGCTATATATGCAATTATAAAACTTAAAAATATAAAAGCAATAGCAACTAGGGCTATAAAAAACTTATAACCTTTAGCTGCTATTGTATTCAATTTATTTAAAATTTTATTACTCATTAGTTACCCCTTAATTTCTTCTTTTATCTTAACAAGCGTATTTAAAGCCTCTATAGGAGTTAGTTCATTTACATTTACTTTATCTAGTTCGTGTGCTATTTCTGCAAGTTTGAAATTATATAAATCTAATTGCCCTGATACTTGCTTTTTATCTTCTTTTTCTTGCGCCTTGTTTACTAGCACATTTTTTCTTTCTATTTTCTTTAATATTTCATTTGCTCTTTGAGTTACTGCCTTTGGAACTCCTGCCAAACGTGCAACGTGTACACCATAGCTTTCGTCTGTTCCTCCTGGGATTATTTTTCTTAAGAAAATGATATCCTCTCCTTTTTCTTTTACAGCAATCGAATAATTTTTTACACCTTCTAGTGTATCTTCTAGTTGCGTCAATTCATGATAGTGTGTTGCAAACAATGTTTTTGCTCCGCATTTTTCTTTATTTTCTATGTATTCTGCAACTGCCCAAGCTATCGAAAGTCCATCATAAGTTGATGTTCCTCTTCCTATTTCATCTAATACAACCAAGCTGTTTGCCGTTGCTTCTTTTAGAATATTTGCAACTTCCATCATTTCTACCATAAAGGTACTCTGTCCCATGCTTAAATCATCTGATGCACCAACTCTTGTGAAGATTTTATCGACTACTCCGATGTGTGCCGATGTTGCTGGTACGAACGAACCAATTTGAGACATTAATGTAATTAATGCAACTTGTCTCATATATGTTGATTTTCCTGCCATGTTTGGGCCTGTTATTATTGAGACTCTGTTTGACTCTTTATCAAGATATGTGTCATTTGCAACAAACGCTCCACTCGGTAACATTTTTTCTATTACTGGGTGTCTTCCGTCTTTAATATCTATAATTCCACTATCATCTACTTCTGGCATACAGTAATTAAAATCTTCTGCAACTTGTGCAAATGAGCATAAAACATCTAATTGTGATACTGCCATTGCAGACTTTTGTAATCTTTGTATTTGAGATTTTATGTGTTCTCTTATTTCTGAAAAAGCTTTGTATTCTAGTGCTACAACTTTTTCTTCTGCTCCTAAAACTTTGCTTTCAAGTTCTTTTAGCTCTTCTGTAATGTATCTTTCTCCACCGGTTAGTGTCTGTTTTCTTATATATCTATCTGGAACTTGTGATAGATATGATTTTGTTACTTCTAAGTAATAGCCAAATACCTTGTTATAGCCTACCTTTAAGCCTTTTATTCCCGTCTCTTCTCTTTCTCTTGCCTCTAATTGTACTAGCCAAGTCTTGCCGTCTATCATAGCTGTTTTTAACTCATCAATTTCTGGGCTATATCCCATTTTTATGATTCCACCTTCTGTTATTAATATTGGTGGTTCGTCTACTATTGCTTTGTCTATTAATTGAAAGATATCATCTAATGTATCTAGGTCATCATATATTTTTCTAAGCATTCCAGACTTAGCATTTGCAAGCATATTTTTTATTTCTGGTAACTTACTTGCAGATGATTTTAGAGAGTTTAAGTCTCTTGCATTAGCACTTCCATAAGATATTTTTCCGGCTAATCTTTCTATATCATATACACCTTTTAAGCTCGATGAAAGCTCTCCCCTTAATATAATGTCGTCCTTAAACTCTTTTACCGCTTCTAACCTGTTATTTATTTCTTTTACATCTATCAATGGATCTGAAATCCATCTTCTTAAAAGCCTTCCTCCCATTGATGTTGCTGTTTTATCCAATACCCAAAGAAGAGTTCCCTTTTTAGACTTGTCCCTCATTTTTTCTGTAAGTTCTAGGTTTCTTCTCGCATTTATATCTAAAGACATATATTTCGTGATTGTATAAATTGTAATCTTGTTGATGTGTTCTAATTTTGTTTTTTGAGTATCTTCAATATATTTTATAAGTCCATTTATTGCAGCAACTGCAAATGGTCTTTTTTCTAGGTCTTTTATGATGTTTCCTTTATCATCACTAAGCGCATATTGCATATATATTTCTTCTGTTTCTTCGCTAAACTTTTCCTCATCTTCAGTAGAAATATATACATCAAAACGTTCTTTTATTTTGCTTATTTCTTCCCCACAATCATACAACATCTCGTTTGCAATTATTTCAGATGGAGAATATCTTGAAATTTCGTCTAATAATCTCTCAAAATTATTTTCTTCCTTTATTTCTGCCGAATAGAAATCTCCTGTTGATATATCACAAACCGCTATTCCGAAAAATATCCCTTTTTTGAATATGCTCATTATGAAATTGTTTCTTTTTTCTTCTAGTAAATTAGACTCTGTTACAGTTCCTGGTGTTACAACTCTTATAACATCTCTTTTAACAATTCCTTTTGCAAGTTTTGGGTCTTCTAACTGTTCACAAATTGCTACTTTATGTCCATTTTGAACTAATTTTGCAATATATGATTCTGCTGCATGGTACGGAATTCCACACATTGGAGCCCTTTGCTCTTGTCCGCAGTCTTTTCCTGTTAGTGTAAGTTCAAGCTCTCTAGATACATTAACTGCATCATCGAAAAACATCTCATAAAAGTCCCCTAATCTATAAAACAATATACAATCTTTATATTTTTCTTTTGTAGCAAGATAGTGTTGCATCATTGGTGAGTATTCTGCCATTTATTTTTCTTCCTTTCATTGTTAAAAAATAATTACAATTTTTCAACTATACTTCTCCTTTTAAATACCACATATGTTCAGATACAATCTTCAAATTTACTATTTTTCCAATCATATCATCTGTACCTTCAAAATTTACTACTTTATTTGTCTCGGTTCTGCCTGTAAGCATGTTTTCATTTGTTTTACTTTTTCCCTCAACAAGAACCTTTTGAATTGTGTTTACATATTTTTGATTGTTTCCTGCAATCTGACTCTCTGCAAGTTTCTTTAATCTATCAAATCTTTCATGTTTAACTTCATCTGGTACTTGATTTTCCATCTTGTCTGCCGGAGTTCCAACTCTTCTAGAATAGATGAACATATAAACTTGCTCGAAGTGAACCTTGCGTACAACATCAAGAGTATCTTCAAAATCCTCTTCTGTTTCTCCTGGAAATCCTACTATTATATCTGTTGAAAGTACTATTCCCGGAATTCTAGCTTTCATCTTTTCTACCAAAGCTAAATATTGTTCTTTTGTATATTTTCTGTTCATTCTTTTTAATATTTCTGTACTTCCAGATTGTAATGGTAGATGTATTATTTTGCATACTTTTTCACAATCACGTATTGCTTCTATTACATCATCTGTAAAGTCCTTGGGATGAGGCGAAATAAATCTAATTCTTTCGATTCCATCTATTTTATTTACTTCTCTAAGTAGCTTTGCAAAAGAATCAATCTCTCCAGTTGCAAGATTTTGTTCTCTTTCGACTCTCATGTATGAATTAACATTTTGTCCTAAAAGAGTAATTTCTTTGTAGCCTTCTTTTGCCAAGCACTTAACTTCTGCAATAATATCTTCAGCCTTTCTGCTTCTTTCTCTTCCTCTAACATAAGGAACTATACAATATGTACAGAAATTGTTACAACCATTCATAATTGCAACAGAAGCCTTAATATTATCGTCTCTCTTGATTGGAAGACCTTCTATAACCTCTCCGTCTATATCTATTATATCTTCAATTCTCTTACCATTTACGATAGCATTGTAAACATCTTCTGGGAACTTATAAAGAGTATGTGTTCCAAATACAATATCGAAAAATGGATAACTGTGTTTCAATTTATCGACAATGTGTTTTTCTTGCATCATACAACCACCAATAGCAATAATAGTACCATTGGTTTCTTTATATTTCTTAACTTCTCCTAATTTTCCAAACAATCTATCTTCTGCATTTTCTCTAACACAGCAAGTATTAAAAGCAACAACATTTGCGTCTTCAATCTTATCTGTTTTAGAATATCCCATCTCTTCAAGCATTCCAGAAATTTTCTCTGAATCGTTTTCATTTAGCTGGCATCCCATTGTTAAAACTATGTATTTTAAATTTTTTCCTTCGTTCAATTTTCGTACTTTTTCTATATATATTTTTTGTTCGCTAATCTTTTCTTGCATTTCCATAACCTTCTAATATTCTCCATTTTTCAACTTTTTTCTCAATTTATTTTACAATAAAAAATGAAAAATAGCAAGGATATTGACAATTAAATTTGGCTAAATCGTAATGGTTTTGAATTAGAAATAATCTATTTTATGAATAAAATTTTAGAAAAAAATGTTTAGAAAAAATTATTTATTAATTTATATTATTTAAAAAATTTTTTAAAATTTTAATTATCTCATTAAGGTTTATGTTTTCAGCATACTTATTCTTCTTTTTATATGTATTCCAGTAATTGGTAATTCTCTCATCCTTAGCAATGAAATCTAATATTTGATTATAATCATAAAAATATTCAAAAGCCTCTCTTCTTCTTAAGGTGTTATCTAGTGCTAACCTGAATATTTCTAAATTAATGCTTTTTCTCATTTTTGTCAAAAAGAAATAAACGTCATAGTAATCTTTCATTCTAGTATTATATTTACCTCTACGCAAGATAGTTTCTATTTTTTCAGATAGTATTGTTTCTATATTATATGTATCAATATATATCTTTTTATTTTCGAATATAGATTCATATTCATAATTTAATTCTTTAGGCGTAATCTTATCACCTGTTGAAATATCAATTTCCAAGGCTATTTTCAGATTTTCTAGCTTACCAACTAAATGATATTTATTCCCTCCATATTCATCATCTGCTCTAATGTCTGTTGTGTCTACAATCTCAAATGTGACTTTATCATTTAAATCAATCGACAAAATTTCATTTAAATTTTTCAACATATTTTCCGTAGATACATCAACACCTTTTATAGAAATATCCATATCCCTTGTACTTCTACTATTTATACCTAACATTGCAGATAATAGCAAACCACCTTTTAATATAAAGTTTTCACTGTATTTTGATGCTGATATTCTCTCCAAAATTCTTTCAAACATAAACCTTTGGTATAATTCCAACTGGGTTAGTCCAGACGCTTTAGCAAGTTGTTTTGATTTTTTAAATAATTCATTATAATCAATCATTACATCAATACCTCCATAATATTTTCAAATTTCTCGTATACATTAAATATCTTTGAATATTCTTCTAGAACTGATAAATTTCTTTTTGGTTGTTTAAAGTAATTTTTTATTACTTTGTTATATATTTCAATGTCGACTTCATTTTTGTTTTTTAATAAATCACATATACATCTTTCTGCATTATATACTTTTATAGGATTTCCATATGGACTTTTTATTTCTATAATTCCAATGTTAAACTTATCTTTTGAAACATAATGAATTTCTAAATTTCCATTTATATTATTATGATTTAAAGTTGTTACATCTATCTTATATGGAGCTCTATCACTTAAATTTAATAAGTAACATGCTGTATTATATGAAAATATAATATTAGAAAATTTCTGTTGTAGTATATAAAACTCATCTTCTATTAAATTATTATCTATATATAATCCATGTGAAACTTTCCTTATTGTCTTTTTATCGACGTAAGTTTGAATCGAAGGTTTTGAAATTCCTAATTTTTCAAACTCGTTTGTTTTTATATAACCACAATTTTTATTTAAAAATTTTTTTAATTTTTCTTCGTTCATATCTTTCCCTTTCTTTACTTTCACTCGTTAATTATACCATTTTTACGAGTAATTGTAAATATATCTATCATATATTACATAATTTTTTTCAAACAAAACAATTCATAAAATTATTAATCTCTTTCTATTATCACAAAAGTAACTTATAATTATTCATATCCTCAAATAATTTCCGTACATTAATTTCCGTACATTAATTCACCAGTTGACAAAAGCTAAAAATATAGTATAATATTATTGTAGTTTTTGATGTAGGAGAAAAAATTATGGCAAAAATATGGAAAAAATTGTTGTTAGTAATTCTTATTGTTGCATGCTTATTTAATGTAGTATCTAAAATAGTAAAAAGGTACTCATTAAAAGAAGAAATGCAAAGTTCTATTCAATATATGGAAGAACATCAAAAGAATGAAAATACATTGTAAAAAAAAATAAATTAATACTTGAAAATATAATTCAATTATGTTATTATAGTATTTAGCAGTTTTTATTAAAAAAGGGAGAGGTGAATACAATGAAAGAAGGAATACATTCAAATTATGCAGAAACAACAATCACATGTGCATGTGGTAATGTTATAAAAGCTGGATCAACAAAGAAAGATATTAAAGTTGATGTTTGCTCAAAATGCCATCCATTCTGGACAGGTAACTTAAAAAGAGAAACAACAGGTGGAAGAGCAGCAAAATTCAGAGAAAAATATGGAATTCAATAATAAAAAAATTAAAGGAAATGGAAGCATCTCCTTTATTTTTTTGCCTTATGTTAATAAATATTTATACATTTTGCCTTTACTACATTATTTTCTATATACCCATTTATAAATACTTTATTATTTTTATTTAATTGGCTATAAGCAAAATCTGCAAGTTTATTATATGCCTGCATCCTTACTATTTGCTTATCGGCTGTTTTTATCTCAAAGCATGCTATTGCTTTATTTTTTGAATTTATTATAAATTTAAATTCTATATCACTAATTAATTTTCCTATTAAAAATACTTCATTCATTTTTTTATTTTTCCTTACACTATAAATAAATTGCCCTCAAAAATTTGCTTTAAGTCGTTCTTTTATAAAATTCTGCTTTTAATTTTCACCAGA
>ERZ826016.1588-NODE-1588-length-20831-cov-2.817819_pt1 | contig 20831 bp, 16 predicted proteins | sample MGYA00519872_ERZ826016 | MGnify/ENA primary metagenome ERZ826016 (study PRJEB31778, sample SAMEA3449218) | human gut metagenome | biome: human gut; feature: human-associated habitat; material: faeces | place: United Kingdom | collected 2010/2012 ... | reverse complement strand
AAAGTTAATGATAAAAGATATGATAAAAATAATTTTCTAATACACGATTATTTCTTTGCTAAAACTTTAGATAAAGTTAGACCAGGAGGAGTAATTGCATTTATTACTTCAAAAGGAACAATGGATAAAGCAAGTCCAGAGGTTAGAAAGTATTTAGCACAAAGAGCAGACCTTTTAGGTGCTATTAGATTACCAGATAATACTTTTACAAAGAATGCAGGAACAAAAGTAACATCAGATATTATCTTCTTACAAAAAAGAGAAAATTTTACCGATATAATGCCAGATTGGGTATATCTTGATAGAGATGAAAACAATATTACAATGAATAAATATTTTGTAGATAATCCAGATATGATATTAGGAAAAATGGAAATGGTATCTACTGCTTATGGCTATGATTCAACTTGTAAAGCAGAAGAAGACACAAATTTAGAAGAACAATTAAATTATGCGATAACTAATATACATGGAGAATTACAGAATAATAGTATTGAAAATGAAATTGAACAAGAAGACACATCAATACCTGCAATTCCAACTGTTAAGAATTATTCTTATGCAATAGTAAATGATAAATTGTATTTTAGAGAAAATTCAAAAATGATATTACAAGATGAGTTACCTTTAACGGCACAAAATAGAATAAAAGGTTTAATTTTGTTAAGAGAACAGGTAAGAGAATTAATTGATTTTCAAATGGAAGATTATTCAGATGAGGAAATTCATATTGCACAAGCAAAATTAAATGAATTATATGATAGATTTACAAAAGAATATGGCTTAATAAATTCAAGAGCAAATGAAACAGCATTTTCTAATGATAGTAGTTATTTCTTATTATGCTCACTTGAAAAAATAGATGGAGAGGGTAAATTTGTAGGAAAAGCTGATATATTTAGTAAGAGAACTATAAAGGCTAAAAAGAAAGTATTACAAGTAGATACTCCAGATGAAGCACTAATTTTATCTATACAAGATAAAGCAAAAGTCGATTTAGACTATATGGGACAATTATGCAATATAGATAAAGAAGAAATAATAAGTAGTTTAGAGGGTGTTATTTTTAGAGTACCTGATTATGAAAATTCTGATAATTGGGTAACTGCTGATGAATATTTATCTGGTAATGTTAGAGAAAAACTAAAAGTTGCAGAACAATTTGCAAAAGAAGATTCTAGTTTTAATATAAATGTTGAAAAATTAAAAGAGGTTATTCCAAAAGACCTTACTGCAAGTGAAATTGGAATTAAGTTAGGCTCAACATGGATACCACCAGAGATTATTAGAAAGTTTATTTTTGAATTATTAGATACACCAAGTTATAACAGATGGGATATTCATGTTAAATATTCTAATATAACTGCTGAATGGTATATTGATGGAAAAAGTAATGATAGAAACAATGTAAAAGCATATACAACTTATGGTACATCAAGAATAAATGCATATAAAATAATAGAACAGACACTTAATCTAAAAGATGTAAAAATATTTGATACATTTATAGATGATGAGGGCAGAAAACAAAGAGTATTAAACAGAAAAGAAACTGCAATAGCTTGTAGTAAACAAGATGCAATAAAAGAAGCATTCTTAAATTGGGTATGGGAAGATCCAGAAAGAAGAAATCATTTAGTAAGACTTTATAATGATAAATTTAATTGTATAAGACCAAGAGAATATGATGGCCAATATATAACTTTTGTTGGAATGAATCCAGAAATAACATTAAGAAAACATCAAATAAATGCTATTGCAAGACAACTTTATGGAGGAAATACTTTGTTAGCTCACGAAGTACGGAGCTGGAAAAACATTTGAAATGGTTGCTGCAGCAATGGAGGGAAAAAGACTGGGACTTTGGAATAAGCCTCTTTTTGTTGTTCCAAACCACATTATTGAACAATTTGCAAGTGAATTTTTACAACTATACCCATCTGCCAATATATTAGTAACAAGTAAAAAAGATTTTGCAATGAATAATAGAAAAAAATTTTGCAGTAAGATATCAACTGGACAATATGATGCAATAATAATGGGACATTCTCAATTTGAAAAGATACAATTATCACAAGAAAGACAAGCATACTTTTTAAATCAACAAATAGATGCTTTAACATTGAGCATAGATGATTTAAAGAAAAATGGTGCTGAGTATTATTCTATAAAACAACTTGAGAAAAGTAAGAAAAAAGTTGAAGAAAAATTAAAAAAATTAAATGATAATTCAAGAAAAGATTCTGTTGTTACATTTGAACAACTAGGAACAGATAAATTATTTGTTGATGAAGCACATCGGTTTTAAAAATCTATATTTATACACGAAAATGCGTAATGTTGGAGGAATAGCCCAAACTGAAGCACAAAAAAGTTCTGATTTGTTTATGAAATGTAGATATTTAGATGAATTGACAGGTGGAAAAGGTGTTGTGTTTGCTACTGGTACACCTGTTTCAAATTCAATGGTAGAATTATATACAATGCAACGCTATTTGCAATATAACACATTAGAAAAAAGTGGACTATTACAATTTGACAGCTGGGCGAGTACATTTGGAAAGACTGTATCTGCACTAGAACTTAATCCCGCGCGGAACAGGTTATAGGACAAAAACAAGATTCGCAAAATTTTATAATTTGCCAGAACTTATGGCATTATTCAAAGAAGTAGCTGATATACAAACATCAGATACTTTGAATTTGCCTATTCCAAAAGTAAAGTTTGAAACGATAGTTGTAAAACCGAGTTCAATTCAAGAAGAAATGGTAGAAAAATTAGGAGAAAGAGCAGAAGATATAAAAAGGGGAGATGTAAACCCTAAAGATGACAATATGCTTAAAATTACTAATGAGGGAAGAAAATTAGCATTAGACCAGAGATTAATAAATGATATGTTACCAGACTTTGAAAATAGTAAAGTTAATTCGTGTGCAGAAAATATTTATAGAATTTGGAAAGAAACTGCAGAAAAAAAATCAACTCAATTAGTATTTTGTGATTTGTCAACACCCAAAAACACAGGCACAATGGAGAATCCTTATGAGATGGAACTTGTAGACGGAAAATGGAAGCTAAAAGAATGGAAATTTACAGATGTATATACAGATTTAAAACGAAAACTAATTGAAAAAGGAATACCAGAAAACGAAATTGCGTTTATACATGATGCAAATAATGATACTCAAAAACAAGAATTATTTTCAAAAGTAAGAGCTGGAAATATAAGAGTTTTAATGGGATCTACTGCAAAAATGGGAGCAGGAACAAACTGCCAAAATAAAATAATTGCACTTCATCATTTAGACTGTCCGTGGCGACCTTCAGATTTAACTCAAAGAAATCGGTAGACGGACCTAGACAAGGAAATGAAAATGATGTTGTATATATTTACACTTATGTAACAGAAAAAACTTTTGATGCATATTTGTTTCAGTTAGTGGAAACAAAGCAGAAATTTATATCACAAATAATGACATCAAGAACACCTGTCAGAAGTGCTGAAGATGTTGATGAAAAAGCATTAAGCTATGCTGAAATAAAAGCTTTAGCAGCAGGAAATCCTTTGATTTTAGAAAAAACTCAATTAGATACAGATGTTGCAAAACTAAAATTATTAAAGCAAAGTTATTTAAGTGAAATATATAGACTTGAAGATATGATAGTAAAATATTATCCAAATAGAATAAAAGAATTAGAAGATAAGGTTTTAGGTATTGAAAAAGATGGCATAATAGTGTAAAATAAAAGGACATTTTGAGCGTATGTGCAAGAATAAGGGAGGACCCTTGTATGGAGAGTATTCAGCAGGTGATCGACCGCTTTGATTTTCAGGGCAAGACGGCGGATTGCCGGGCCTTTGGCAATGGCCATATCAATACAACCTATATCATTACCACCGATCTGCCGGAGGGCGGTCAGCAGCGGTACGTGCTGCAGAAGGTCAATCACAATGTATTTCGTGACATTGACCGGCTGATGCAGAATGTGTTTGCAGTCACTTCCTTTTTGCAGGAGAAGATTCGGGCTGCCGGTGGCGACCCGGACCGGGAGACCCTGCACTTTATCAAGACCAAGGATGGCGCGCAGTATTACACTGCACCGGATGGGGACTACTTCCGCGCCTATGTGTTTGTAAAGGACTCTATCAGCTATGACGCGGTGGAGAGCGCAGCTCTGTTCCAAAAGAGCGGCGAGGCATTCGGCCGGTTCCAGCACCTGCTGGCGGATTTTCCGGCTGAGACTTTATATGAGACCATTCCTAATTTCCATAACACCCTGTGGCGGTATGAGAACGAGTTTCTCCCGGCGGTAGAAGCCGACAAGGCCGGTCGTGCCGCCGCTGTGCAGGCGGAAATTCAGTTCGTAAAGGACCGCAAGGCGGACACCCATCGGCTTAGCGACCTGGCGGCTGCCGGGCAGTTGCCCCTGCGGGTGACCCATAATGATACCAAGCTGAACAATGTGCTGTTTGACGCCACCGCCGGCGAGGCCATTTGTGTGATCGACCTGGACACGGTCATGCCGGGTCTTGCCCATTATGATTTTGGCGACTCTATTCGCTTTGGCGCCAACACCGCTGCCGAGGACGAGGCGGACCTATCCAAGGTGAGTTTGGATCTGGAGTATTTCGGCGCCTATGCCAAGGGGTTTTTGTCCCAGGCGGGGGAGAGCCTGACCCAAACGGAGATCGACCAGTTGGCCTTTTCTGCCAAGTTGATGACCTTTGAGTGCGGTATGCGCTTCTTGACCGATTACCTGAACGGCGACACTTACTTTAAGACCGCTTACCCGGAGCATAACCTGGTGCGCGCCCGCAACCAGTTTGCCTTGGTGGCGGATATGGAGCGCAAAATGGACCAAATGGAAGCGCTCATCGCTGCACTGTAAACGAAATAGCAAAGAATATGGGAGGCACTCTGTTTGGAGCGCCTCCGTATTTTTCGGAGGGCTTTTTATGCTGAAAAGATCCATAGCGGCGCACACGCGGATCGTTGTTCCCACTTTAGATGTGTTTCTAAAGCATTATACGGACTCAAAATATGTAAAGGCCGATTTTGAAAATTTGGTCAAAAACGAAACGCTTATACCGTTTTTTGCGTTTTATCACAAGTTGTTTATCGGCAAGGCATATTTGGTTGTAAAACTCAAAGACTTGCAGGTCGCCGATGGGCAGCGGGCGGCCTATTTGTGTAATTTTGAAGTGAAAAGACTGTGGCAAAATAAAGGCGTTGGCACCAAAATGCTGCATACCGTGATGGCGTATGCAAAGCAAAATGGGTTTGAAAAGCTGACCCTGGCGGTAAATGAAGCCAACGAGCGGAATATGCACTTGTACGGCAAGGCGGGCTTTCGCACCAAAATCAAAACCATAGATACGGACTTGCTGTTCTTTACCCCCAATGGCGACCCGATCAAAACACAAACGCTGGGCGTTTATTGTTGCGAACTATAAGCCACCGTGTGCACAATAAAGCGCACGAACAAAATAAAGAAGCGCAACCCATAAAGGTTGCGCTTTTTTGTATAGATTTTGATGTGAACAACGTATAGGGGGCGCTTATACAGGTGCCTTATGTGGATTTCTGCCTTTCCTGTACGGCAGCGCAGAAAGCAGATAGGCGATCCCCGGCAGGCACAGAAATAAAAAGAACATAGCGAAGCGCGGCGTTGCAAATGACGGATCCGTTGCGAAGTCGGCACCGGCATATAGCGCCCGGTTGATTTGACGGACGGCGGTTCCGCTAAAGCCACTGATTGCAAACACCAGCCCTTGCAGCAAAGCAGACACACCGGTGGACAGCTTGATGAGTAAGGATTGCCCGGACACAAAAATGCCGTCCCGGCGTATGCCGCTTTCTTTCTCCGTTAGGTCTGCTGCGTCTGCAATTAAAATGGATTGCACGGTATTGACCAGACCGCAGCAAAACATATTACAAAACAGAAGCAGGATCAAGAGCGTAAAGGGCAGGGCTTGTGTTAGCTGCTGCGGTCGGCAAAGGAACAGCGCAAAGGCGGCCAATAAAGCCAGTCCCGCAAACACATTGGCTTGTGCAAATGTGGTGGCTGCGCCGTGCTTGTCTGCCAGTTTGGGAGCTGCACCTGCGGCGATGAGTTGGCCTAAAAAGGCCGGAATGCCTAAGAGCAGCATATAATGCACATAAGGTGTGCGCCCGTTATTGCCAAAGTAGTAAGACAGCACGGTCATTTGCAGCAAATTCATTAGCCCGCTAGGTGTGCGCAGCAATCCGGAGAGCAAAATGCGACGATAACTTTGCATGCGCCACATTTCCGTAAGATTTTGCCATAGGCTGCGCTTTTCTGCCGGCGGGGCGGTCATGCGCTCCTGGGTACAAAAGCCTACCGGCTGAAACAGGAGCGTGCCCAGGAACAAAAAACTGCCACAGACCAAGACGGTCCCCATTTGCAGCCCTAAGGTAGGGTCGTTTAGCTGTTTGGAAAAGTGATTGCCCGCAGCCTGAGATAATGGCAATAGCAGCAAACTGATACCGGCACCGCAAATTCCTGCAACGATCCGTGCCTGTGCCAGCAATGCGTTGCGGTCCTTGCGGCTTTTTGTCATTAAGTTTGGCAATGTCCATAGCGCTACGTCGCCGAAGCAAAAGCAAATGCCAAAGCCGATGAAACTAAGCCCGGCAGCCAGTAAGATACCCAGGCGGGCGGTGGATGTTTCTGCTGCCGTATATGGACGATTAAGAAAGCAGAGCAGCGAAAAAATAAAAATCGGCAGCGGCGAAAATATAAGATAAGTGCGGCATTTGCCTTTGGTATTTTGACTGCGGTCAATGCGCATACCCACATAGGGATCACACAGGAATTCGGCTATTTTAGATAGCAGGGTGATGGTGCTGATGGCCAGTGCAGGCAAAAAGATCACACTTTGAAAATAGTAGGTCAGCCCGGTGCCGATCACGCCGTATATCAAGTTTTGACCCAGCATACCCAGTAGATAGATGGTCCGTTCTCTTTTTGTGTAAGTATCCATATTTCCTCCTTACATACCAACGGTATGTATAAATTCAAAGAATAGCCGCTGCAAAGCAGCGGGCGAATGGGCGTTTATAATTGATCTAAATAAGGTTGCAAGGGCGCTAAGTCCAGCCCGGTGGGTTCGCAAAGGGTACAGAGAAATGCCAGCTTTTGCTTCCGCTTTTCCGGGCCATCAGCAAATACCAGCGGGCTTAGCCAAAGATTGGCAAGCAGCGCCACCACTTCTGCAAAGGCTGTCGGTTCGGTCACTTGCAGCGAACCGTCGGCAATGCCCGCTTCGACCACAGGCAAAAAGGCGGTAGGCGCAATTTCTTCTACGCTGCGATACAGCAAGTCGCGCAGCATTTGGGGAGAGTTACGCAGTTGCACACCCAGTTTGCGGAATTGGGCTTCCTGTGGGTCTGTAATGGCAGCGAGCAGCATTTTGGTCAGCTTTTGACTGCCGGTTAATGTTGTGGATACTGCGATTTTTTGCCAAGTGGCGGACAGGGAATTGTTCTCAAAAATACGGGCGGCAACGGCGTTTAAGATCGCTTCCTTGGAGGAAAAATGGTGGTACACCGCGCCTTTGGTCAAGCCGCCCAGCTGGTCGATGATATTCTGTATGGTGGTGTGTTCGTACCCCTGCTGCAAAAACAGGCGTGTGGCGGTATCTAAAATTTGTTCCCGGGTCTGTTCCGGGTATTTATTCCTGCTCATAGCTTCTCCTTACATACCAATGGTATGTATAAAGCATAACACAGGTTTGCTCCTTTGTCAATAAGAAAAAGCAGCCTGCCGTAGCAGACTGCTTTGTGTTTATATGAGATTTGTTGGATCAAACCACGCCCTGCGCCATCATGGCATCGGCCACTTTCATAAAGCCGGCAATGTTGGCACCAACAACGAAGTTGTCGCGGGCATTGTACTTTTCGCAAGCCTCTTTCATGTTGTGGTAGATGTTGACCATGATGCCTTGCAGCTTGGCGTCTACCTCATCAAAAGTCCAGCTGGAGCGAATGGAGTTCTGGCCCATCTCCAGTGCGGAGGTGGCTACGCCGCCGGCGTTGGAAGCTTTGCCGGGCAGAAACAGAATGTGATTTTGCAGGAACACCTCTGTGGCCGCTGCGTCCGTGGGCATATTGGCACCCTCACACACTGCGTAGCAGCCGGTGTCTACCAGGCGCTGCGCCTGCGCGGCGTGGATCTCATTCTGGGTGGCGCAGGGGAGCGCCACATCGCAGGTCACGGCGTCCCACACAGAGCCCTCTGCATAAGTGGCGGTGGGGTGGCTCTCAGCATACACGGAAATGCGCTTTCTGTCCACTTCCTTAATCTGCTTTACAGCCTCTACATCAATGCCGTTTTCGTCAATCACGTAGCCGGTAGAATCGGAGCAGCAGATGACTTTTGCACCTAACTGCCGCGCCTTCTCCATAGCGTAAATGGCCACATTACCGGAGCCGGACACGGCCACACGAGCACCTTTAAGGTCCTTATTGTGGTCCTTGAGCATTTCCTCGGTAATATACACCAGGCCATAGCCGGTAGCCTCTGTACGAGCCAGGGAGCCGCCGAAGCTCAGACCCTTACCGGTGAGCACGCCCTCGGAGCGGTTCGTCAGTTTCTTGTACTGACCGTATAAGTAACCTACCTCGCGGGCACCGGTGCCGATGTCGCCGGCGGGTACGTCCTCGTCCGCGCCTACATATTTATACAGCTCATTCATAAATGCCTGGCAGAAGCGCATCACTTCCATATCGCTCTTGCCCTTGGGGTCAAAGTCAGAGCCGCCCTTGGCGCCGCCGATGGGCAGGCCAGTCAGGCTGTTTTTGAAGATCTGCTCAAAGCCCAGAAACTTGATGATAGACAGGTTTACGCTGGGGTGCAGGCGCAGACCGCCTTTGTAGGGGCCGATGGCGGAGTTAAACTGCACGCGGTAGCCGCGGTTTACATGCACCTGGCCATGATCGTCTACCCACGGAATACGGAACATGATCTGCCGTTCCGGCTCAACCAACCGCTCTAATAAGCTGGTTTTTTGGTATTTCGGATCGTTGTTGACCACCGGCGCCAATGCGTCTAAAACCTCTGTGGCGGCCTGGATAAATTCCGGCTGATCCGGGTTCTTTGCTTTCAGATCTGCCAGCACTTTTTCTGTATAAGTCATACAAAATCCCTCTCTTCAGAAGCGTTGCTTCCGTTTATTTTTGTATAAATTATACCAATATCATAGGTATTAGTCAATGTACGCGTATCTATTTTTCCACTTTGCACAAAAAAGACTGCCGTGAGTTTTCACTCACGGCAAAATTGAATAAAAATGCGTTTTTTGGTGTACGCCGGTCAACTACAAATTAACTGACCGTAGCCTTTTCCGCGTTTGTAGATCACACAGGTTTGGCCGTTCGGCGCCAGATAAACAAAGAAGCTGTGTCCCAGCATTTCCATTTGCACGATGGCCTCATCGTCGGTCATCATTTGCAATTGAATGTTCTTTTTGCGCTGAATATCCGCAGCGGAGCTGTCATAGCTCTCAAAGTCGTCCATGGTCACTTCTTCTATGGGCTCCAGCATGGAGGCGATCTGGTCAATGCCGCCCTTACGCTTCTTATCTACCAGGTAGGTCTTTAGCTTGCGCAGCTTTCGCTTCAGGTCGTCTACTGCCATATCAATGACCGGTTCAATCTTGTCTGCCCGTGCCTCGCCGCGGATAAAGGAGCCAATGTACTTGACTGTAATGTCGCACTTATAGCCGTCCTTTACCTTGGCTAAGGTCACATCAAAGGAGGCGTTGTCAGGCAGCATTTTTTCAATGCGCTGCAGTTCTTTGTCAATACCGTCTTTAGTGCCTTGCTTTAGGTCAAATCCTCTTGCCGTAATGTTGATCATACTATCACCCCTTTGGGAATTCAGAGGCATACCTCTGTACCCATATTATACACCACCGAGAGAGAAAGAAAAAGTATTGAGGTTTTGGCTGTTTTGTAGTATAATATATAGCCGACGGCTCCGTTGCTCGGCTTACCGATACATACGGCGAGAGTCAGGGCCTGTTTGGCACGGACAAAGAGAACGGATAAAAGAAAGTATAAGAAAAGAGCACACCATAATCGGTGTGCTCTTGCTGTTTATCCGGCTTAGATGGTGCCGTCCCAGGTGGAGACTTCCGTTGCCTTTTTCTCCTCCTCATCGAACCAGTGGGTGGTGACCGCCTTGCTCTCTGTGTAGAAGCGATAAGCGTCCTTACCCAGGCAATGCAGGTCGCCGAAGAAGGACTTTTTGTGCCCGCTGAAGGGGATAAAGCCTACCGGTACCGGAATACCCACGTTGATGCCGACCTGGCCGCCGTCGGTACGGCGGGCAAACTCCCGGGCATAATAGCCGCTCTGGGTGTAGATCACGGAGCCGTTGGCATAGGGGTTGGCGTTCATAATGGCCAAGCCCTCCTCAAAGTCCTTGCACCGTTTGATGCATAGCACCGGACCAAAGACCTCTTCGTCGCCGATGGTCATATCTGCCGTTACATGGTCAAAGATGGTGGGGCCTACAAAGTAACCGTTCTCGTAGCCCTCCACAACGGTGTTACGGCCGTCCAACACCAGGGTGGCACCCTCGGCTACGCCCTTGTCAATATCGGACAGTACCTCTTTATAATGCTTTTCGTAAGTGATGGGACCCAGGCGGGAGCTCTTGTCCCAGGCGGGGCCGCAGTTCACTTTCTCCGCCTGCTTTTTCAGCTCGGCTACAAAGGCGTCTGCAATGCTGTCCTGTACCACGCAGCAGGACAGCGCCATGCAGCGCTGACCGGCACAGCCGAATGCAGAGTTGATCACGCCGGCTACCGTACGCTCTAAGGCGCAGTCCTCCATCACCAGGGCATGGTTCTTGGCCTGGCACAGGGCCTGGCAGCGCTTGCCGTTGGCAGCGGCTTTTTCATAGATTTTCAGACCCACCGGGGTGGAGCCAACAAAGGTAATGCCCTTAACATCCGGGTGCTCCAGAATGGTGTTGATCTCATTGCGAGAGCAGGTGACCACATTGATGACACCGTCCGGCACGCCTGCGTCCTTGTACAGCTGGGCAAAGAGCATGGCGGTCTTGGGGGTCAAGGAAGCGGCTTTCAGTACCAGGGTGTTGCCGGCGGCAATACAGGTGGGTGCCATCCAGCCAAAGGGGATCATGGCCGGGAAGTTTACAGGCACAATGCCGGCAAACACGCCCAGCGGCTCTCTGTATTTCACGGTATCATACCCGCGGGAGGCGTCCATAATGGACTCACCCATCATCAGGGACGGTACCTGGGTGGCCAGCTCCGTGCCTTCTTGTGCCTTGAGCACATCTCCCTCGGATTCTGCCCAAACTTTGCCGTTTTCCTTGGCAACGCTCATGGTCAGCTCATCCATGCGCTCCAGGATCAGTTCCCGCACTCTATATAGAATCTGTGCCCGCTTAATGGCCGGGGTGGCGCTCCAGCCCGGGTAGGCAGCTTTGGCGGCCGCAATGGCCTCCAGCACCTCATCGTTGGTGCAGCAGGGCGCCTGGCCGGTGATTTCGCCGGTGGACGGATTGTGCAGGTCGTACCATTTGTCCGTCTTGGACTCACGGAACTGACCGTTTACAAAATACTTTAGCTTTTCTGCCATAGATTTTACCTCTCTTATCCTCCCCGCCGCAAAGCGGAGCATAATTTTGCAATTTCATTGTACCACAGCCCCTACGCCAAAATCAATACCCAGCCGTCGAGAACGGCCTAAATTGAACAAAAGTACGCTTGCCGTCACATTTGATCAACTCCTGCATAGAATGGGTAAGAAATAACGGCAAAGAAGGGGTAGTATGGGCGAGTGTACCGTGGTATTGGTGGGTGGCAATAATGGGGGTAAGGAGCATTTGCTGCAGGAGCTTTTGGGGCGACGGCAGGGGGGTGCCTGGTGTTATTCGTACCGGCATATTACTTATGATTTGCGGCTGCTGCCTCTGTGCGCTCTGCAAAGTCCGGCGCTGCGCGGGGCGGACTGTACGGTGCTGGTGACCCCGGCGCTAGATTTGCAGCGGGCACTGGCGGCGTTGCCTGCCCTTTGGCAGCGCAGTCATCGGTTGGTGGTGTACATCACGGATAGAGGTGCCGCCCGGCGGCGCGGTGTTATCATTGACCCGGCAGCGTTGTCTGCCGGGCTGGGGTGCCCGGTGGTGGTGGCCACCCCTTACAGCAGCCGTGGGGTCAATCGGCTGCTGGCCGCGGTGGACCGGGTGGTACATTTTCCGCCGGTGCCCCATACCCTGGGGGATACGCATATCCAAACGGTACTGGCGGCAGCGGTGCGCCCGGGGAATCGTGTGCGCACATTCCGTCGGTGCCGGGTGTGGACGACGGCGCTGTGCGTGACCCTGTGGGCGTTGGCTGCTTTGCTCTTGGCGTTGCTATTGCATTTTGGCAGGGGATAGAGCGTTTTTCAGTCCTATATTTGAGAGAGTAAACCGTAGCCCTGACATGCTCTGTTAAAAGAATCGGGTTCGGCACGACGTCTCCACAGTTCGAAGCGGTAGCAAATGCTGCCGCTTTTTTCTTTGTTGTACTGCTTTAACGCTGTGCTACGCTACAATTTCCTGAATTTGGCGAATATTTATACAAGATCATGAATTTCTGCTTGCATTTTTGTCAGAGTTATCTTAAAATATAATTATCTTTTTTCAAATTCTTAACAGGAGGCCTGAACATGAGAGAAGAATCCAAATCCTATGCCCGCGAAGCTATGGACATTGTGGAACACGCCGCACACAAGATCGGCTCCCGCTTGCCCGGTTCCGACGGTGAAATCAAATTCCATCAGTATATGGGCGACAAGCTGCGCGACATCGGCATTGAGCCTAAGACGGAGGAGTTCGCCGTTTCACCCCGTTCCGGTATCGGCGGTCTGTCCTATGCCGGTTGGTCCGGCGTGATCCTGAGCATCGGCGCCATTATCGCCCTGGCCAGCGGCTTTAATAAGCTGTGGTACGCCCTGGCTGCGCTGGGTCTCATTACGATCTTTTGGCTGGTGATGAGCTGCTTTTTCTACAAGACCTGGTTTGATATGTTCTTCCCCCAGGAGATCAGCCGCAATACCCTTGGCGTGCTGGAGCCGGAGGACGGCAAGTATGACTATACCATTATCCTGTCCGGCCATACGGATACGTCCTGGTGCTGGCGCCACAGTGAGCACGCATATAAGTATGCCAAGACCAAGCCGATTATGGGCCTGATCGCTACATATGGCAAGGTGGGCTTCGGCGCGGTTTGCTTTTTCTTTATTGCGCTGTTTTCTGTGTTTATGGCTGTCGTGAACATTTGCGATTACGCCGGCGCCCAGTGGGCACAGACCATGCTGGCCTCTCAGGGCTGGGACACCTTTATGTTCATTATGAACTTCGTGCCTATCGTCACCGCCATTGGTTCTCTGTTTGTGGTGATGTGGGGCGATCCCAATCCCCGCAACGCTTCTCGCGGCGCTATGGATAACGCCACCGGCATCGGCCTGAGCTATGCGGTGATCAAGTATTTCAAGGAGCACCCGGAAAAGATGCCTAAGAACTGCCGCATTGTAGACGCCAATATCGGCTCTGAGGAGGCGGGTCTACGCGGCTCCATGCACTTTGCCCAGGAGCACCGCTTTGACGATCTGTCCAAGAACGCCTGGAACATTAACATTGACTCTGTGGCAGATAAAGAGTATTTTGAAGTGGTGATCAAGGACGACTGGCAGGGCGTGCGCTTTGATACGGATATGGAAAAGATGTTTAAGGACACCTTTAACGAGCTGGGTATCGAGAGCGAGACAAACGGTTGTATCCACAATCCCGTTGGCGGCTGCGACTCTACACCGATGACCCGCGCGGGTATTAAGTCCGTGACCTTTGCGGCCCAGAACCCCATGCTCACCTATTATTACCACACCTGGCGGGATATGCCGGAGCGGTTTGAGATGGAGACCGTAGGTGACGGCTTTGATGTGATTCTTGGCGTGATCGACAAGATCGCTGCTTTCCAGGAAAAGAACGGCTACAACGGCCCTCAGAAAAAATAAGAATGCCCATGAGAACACCCCAAGGTTGCAGCCTTGGGGTGATTTTCTGTATCGATAAAAAAGAACGGATGGCTATGTACCATCCGTTCTTTGCGCTGTTTAGTTGTTATGGGGGAAGATGACGGTCAGCATCCACTTGAAATTCTCCGGGGCGTACACCGCATGGGGCTTTTTGGCGGGCATCACCAGCGCCTCGCCGGGTTTTACTAGGTAGGGCACACCGTCTATGGTGAACTGACCCACACCCTCCAGCACGGTAACCATAGCGTCGCCGGTGGAATCATGGGTGCCGATCTCCTCACCGGCTGCAAAGGCAAACAGGGTCACGCTGACGGCGTCATTCTGCGCCAGGGTTTTGCTGACCACCTGGCCGGGCTGCACCTGGATTTGATCCGTAAGACTGAAAATCGCCTCATGAGGTACATTCTTAATATAAGGCATCGTTGCACTTCCTTTCTTTGATCTTATCTCTATTATAGCAAACCCGCAGTCAAATATCCACCTTAAAATAAAACCCGCCGGCAGAAGTCGGCGGGTTGTTTTGGTATGGCCGGTTATTTCAGTTTTTCTGCCCAGGCGGTGACGGCGGGCATGGGGGTCTCCTGGCGGTCGCCGCCGGTGGAGTCGAACTGCACATCCGTTTGGGCTATGACTTTTGCGCCCTTGGCGCAGGCTTTCATGTCCGCCAGCGCATGGCCGGGCCAGCCGCCGTGGGTAGCAAACAGGACCAACTCTTTGCCGGTCAGATCTGTTTCAGCTAAGAAAGTGCGCACAGCCGGGGCCATGGTGTACCACCAGGTGGGGGTGCCCAGCACAATGCGGTCATAGTCTGCCGGGTCCTTGTCCAGGGGCTTGATGGGCGGGCAGACCTTGTTTTGCGTCTCTGTCTTGGACAGACCGTACACCAACTCGTCATAAGAGCAGTTGTAGGGCCGCACCGTGTCAATGGCTGCCAGGTCTGCACCCAGGGTGGACGCGATCTCCCGGGCGATCTTCTTGGTATTGCCCCGGGATTGGGAATAATAGACCACCAATGTTTTTGCCATTTTCGTTCTCCTTACAGGTTTTGCAGATCGTCGCTAATTTGTGCGGAGGTTAGGCGGTTTTCTTCCAGCACCGACTGCACATCGTAGCGATCCAGGAATTCTTTTTGCAGGCCGTAGCACAGCACCTTGGTGTCTGTTCCGCCGTAGTAGGCTGCGATTTTCTGGCCAAAGCCGCCGTCCAGCACGCCGTCCTCCAGGGTGACTACGGTTTTATGGGTCTTGCCCAGCTGGGCCAGCAATTCCTTGTCCAGCCCGGTGATATAGTAGGGGTTGATCACCGTGGGGCGCACGCCGGTGCGCTTTTCATATTCCGCAGCCGTTTGCTGTGCCAGGGGATAAAAGCTGCCCAGGCCGATAAAGGCCACATCGCTGCCCGCCTGGGTCACTTCATAGGTGTTCAGCTTGCCAAAGTCCTTGGTGACTGCCTTGCCGTCGGAGAGTACGCCGCAGGCTGGTACGCGAATGGCTACCGGGTGCTCCCGTTGGGTCATGCTCCAGTGCAGCATGGCAAAATACTCCTCCTTGGTGGTGGGGGCCAGGTACACCAGGTTGGGAATGTTAGAGATCATGGGAATGTCAAAGATGCCCAGGTGGGTCACATCGTTCATACCGTACACAGAGGCGGCGAACACCAGCAGGGTGGCCGGGTTGTTATTGATACACAGGTCCTGGCTCAGCTGGTCATAGGTGCGCTGCAAAAAGGAGCTGTACACGCCATACACCGGCTTGGCACCGCCGGCTGCCAGTCCGCTGGCCAGCGCTACGGCGGTCTCCTCGGCAATGCCCACATCCATGAATTGTTTGCCTGCCTGCTTACGCAGATCCTCGGTAAAGCCGAATACGGTGGGGGTGCCGGAGGTGATGGCCACCACTTTGGGGTCCTTTTGCATTTCCCCCAGCAGATACCGGGCGGTCAGATCGCCGTAGTCCTCGCCCTCAAAGTGCACTGTGCTCTCGCCGGTTTTAGGGTCGAAGGGCATACACCAGTGCCAGTTCTCCTTGTGGGTCTCTGCCGGGGCGTAGCCCTTGCCTTTCTCGGTGACCATGTGCACCACTACCGGGTGGTCGCAGTCCTTGACCTGCTGAAAGGTCTCAATCAGCGCGTCTGTGTGATTGCCCTCCGGCTGGAATACATAATCAAGCCCCATAGCGCGGAACAGGTTGCACGCTGCCTTGCCGCCGGTTTGGCGCAGCAGCTCCAAATTTCTATAAATGCCGCCGTGGTTCTCTGCAATGGACATACCGTTGTCGTTAACCACGATGATCAGGTTGCTGTCCATCTCGCCGGCCAGGTCCAGCCCCTCCAGTGCTTCGCCGCCGGACAGAGAGCCGTCGCCGATAATGGCCACCACATTGTGGTGCTCGCCCTTGGCGTCCCTGGCCTTTGCCAAGCCGCAGGCCAGGCTGACGGAGGTGGAAGTGTGGCCCAGCGTAAAGGGATCGTGGGCGCTCTCCTGGGGCGCGCTGTACCCGGTAATATCGTCATACCGAGCCGGGTCTAAGAAGCCGTAGCTGCGCCCGGTAAGCATCTTGTGGGGATAGGTCTGGTGGGACACATCAAAGACAAACCGGTCCTTGGGGGAGTCAAACACCGTGTGCAGGGCAATGGTGGCCTCCACCAGTCCCAGATTAGGACCGCAGTGGCCGCCGTGGTGGCTGAGTTTTTGAATCAGCGCGGTGCGCATTTCTGTCGCCAGGACTGTGCGCTCTGGGCTGTTTAAGGCTTTTACATCGGCAGGGCCGTTGATCTTTTCCAAATACATTTTGCGTTTTCTCCTTTTGTTAATCCCAGGTGAGCTTGCCGGTTTTTACCGCCACCTGGTAGCGAGAGATCTTGTACTCCAATTTGTCCAGCATACGCTGCGTGTCTGCCATTTGGGCCTCCAGTGCGACTTTTTGGTCCAGCAGCAGTTGCAGTCGGTCGGGAATGGTGCTGTCGCCCTGCATATAGAGCCGCACATACTCGATCATCACCTCTACCGGCAGACCGGCGCTGCGCATACAAATGGCCAGTTCTACCCAGCCAAGATCGTCCTCTTGATAATCCCGAATGCCGCCGCCTGTGCGGTGCACCTGGGGGATCATACCCACCCGCTCGTAGTAGCGCAGGGTGTCTTGGGAAATGTTGTACTTTTCGCTGACTTCTTTAATGGTCATAGGCTCACCTCGTTTCAAGGGTAGTATATACCTTTGAGTTGACTCTAAGTCAAGACTTTTTTGAACTTTTTTTGATTTTCGTAAAAAAAGCAGCCGATTTTTATCGACTGCTTTATGGTTGGATTTACTTGATAATCAGATGCCGGTGGTCTGCCGGGGTTAGGCGAATGTTTGGTGCAAAGGGGGTGTCGCCCCGATTTTCTACCTGCACGGTAACGGTATCGGCAGCACAAGTGACGGTAAAGACCGCGTCCACGCAGTGGCCGTCCCGGTAGGCATAGGTGTGGCCGTCATCATCAAAGTAGCGGCTTTGGAAGGTGCCGTCGGCAATGGGATAGACGGTGAACTGCACCTGACTGGGCTTTTGGAACCCGGTAGGCCCAATGTCCAGAGGAAATACGCAGCCGCCACGCACAAAATAGGGCACGGTGCCGGTAGCGGGAATGTGCAGTGCCACTGTCTGCCCGCCGGTGTAACACCGGTCGTCCTTGTACCAGATTTCACCGGACGGCAAGTAGACTTCTATATCCTCTATGCCCTGATCCAGCACGCAGGCTGCCAGCAGGTCGCGCCCCAGCAAAAAGGCAGGATCGTCCGGATGGATTTGCCGGTCGTCATAATAAAGACACAGGGGCGCCTGCAAGGGCAGCTCCTCCTGCACACTGCGGTAGGCGGTGCTGTAATAGTAGGGCAGCAGAGCCTTACGCTGGTCAAACAGGGCATGCACACTGTCCATCACCTCCGGATAACTCCAAGGCATGGTGGCGGAGCCGTCCGCGTTCCAGGAATGAATGGTAAAGCGGGGCTCAAATACACCGTGCTGGATCCAACGCAGCAGCAGCTCCTTGGAAGGCATTTCCCCGGAAAAGCCACCCAGATCGTGGCCGTAAAAGTAAAAGCCGGACAGGCTCAGGGTCATGCCTACATAGTGACAGTAGCGCAGATCGTGGAAGGATGTATAGTTGTCACCGCTCCAGGTTTGGGCCAACCGTCGCAGACCGATCCCGGCACTGCGGGTGGAAAGGAACGGCCGTTCTGCCGGGCGCATTTCCGTTTGCGCTCGGTAAGAACTGAGTACCATTAAGTAGGTGAGCGCCGGGCGAATATGGGCAGCCGGAGCCGCCTTGCCGCCAAAGCCCACAGCCACAGCGGTAGGGTCCTGAATGTCAAATTCGTTATTGTCGTTCCAAGTGGCGTCCATGCCGTTTTGCAGCAGTTTTTCCGTCACCTGATCGTGCCAAAAAGCAAAGGCCTCCGGGTTCGTAAAGTCCAGGTAACTGCCCAGACCGTCCCAAAACTGGGTAACATAGGGGCTGCCGTCTGCATTCTTGACAAAGAGACCCTTGGCCGCCAGGTCATCGTACATTGGGTGGCTGGTTAGGAACGCCGGCTTGATGTTGGGAATCAGGTGCACCCCGGCGGCGTTGAATTTGCCGATAAACCGTGCCGGGTCCGGGAACTTCTCTCTGTTCCAGTGGAACACGCAGCGCTGGTTGCCGATGGCGGTGTAGCCGGAGGACAGATAAAACCCGCTGCAATTCAGATCCAGCGCCTGCACTTTGGCAAGGAACGCGTCCATCTTTTCTTCTGACTTGGGGGCGTCCGTATAAGCCATGGTGCTGGCGCAGTAGTCAAAGCTCCACTTGGGGGGCAGCGGCTGGCGGCCCACTGTGCGGCAAAACTGCTGCAAGATTTCTAACTTGCTGCCAAAGAATACATAGTACACCAGGCAGTCTTCAGCAGAGCGATAATACTTAAACGGCGGGTAGTAGTTGTTGATCTCCCGGCCCAGATCCATCTCACCGGGGGCCGTGGTGTCATAGAAAATGCCGTAGCAGCCCACGCTGTTTTGGCAGATGTAAAAGGGCGTGTGCTTGTAAAGCGGGTCGGTCATGGCAGCATCAAAGCCCATGCTGTCCGCTGTGTCTATGCGAAAGCGTCGCCCGGCTTTGTTCACGCTGCCGCCCTTATCGCCCAGGCCGTAGATCCGCTCGTCCCGCTCCCGCGTGATGTAGTGGGTAGCGCCGGTGCCAAACTCTTTGTCCAAATTATAGGCCAGTGGCCCTCGATCCGCAAAGAGCACCCGATCGCCGATCTTGTAGGTGAGCAGCAGATTGTGGAAATCCAGCTCTGCCGTCACCCCGCAAGGCAAGGCAAAGGCGGTGCCGCTGTCGTTCTCCGTGACTGTGGGCGCTGTCGGCTGAAAACCCACGGTACTCAGTCGCGCTCTGCCCTGGGGGCCGATGGACGCGTTGCCCGGGTCAATATTAAAGGTGGGCAGCAGATCGTCTGCGTCTCGATAGAGCGCCACTCGCAGGCAGCTGCCGGAGAGAAAGTCCAACTGCGCCTGCCAGCCGTCGGCGGCGTAAGTGCGCCCGGTGGGCGTGGCGGTGGTTTGGGTAAAGTTGTGGTCAAATTTCATTTATACCGGTCCTTTGTTATGAAGTGTTTCTTTAATGAGACGGCCGTCCGGGAAGGGCGCCATACGGCTGGGGTCGCCAAAGCGCATGACCTTGGCGGTGCCTGCTTTCCAGCGGGGCAGGGCGTTGCAGTTGGGATTGCCGCACTTGACAAAGTTGGCAAAGGCCGCCACCATTTGGCGCGAGATCTCCCTGTCCGTATCGGTAAAGGGTCGCCAGTTGTTTTGCAGTGTGCCAAAGGCATAAAGCAGGTCTGCCGTGTGCCAGGCGCCGTAGTTGTCGCCGGGCAGATCCCGGTCAAAACAGTAGGCGTAGCAGGGGCTGCCCTTGTCGTCATGAGCCCAGCGGCGGATCAAACCGGACACAAGGACCGGAATCATATCTGCGTTGGTCATGCCCAGGATCTTTGGCATTTTGGGTATGGTGCGCATATTGAATGTGGCTTTGGTCAGCAGCTTGCCATCAAACACAGGGAAGGTGTAGAGCATACTGAGCTTGTCGCTTTTACAGGCGTCCAGCCAGGCGTAATACAGGGTGCGGGCGTCTGTTTGGCGTAGGGCGTTCATATCCGCTGCCCCAGCGTTTTGGCAGATTTGATCCCAGAACTTACCCACCTTTTCAATGGATTGGGGGCGTGCGGCTGCCCGTTGCAGTCCCGGTCCGCTCATCATAATGGCGCCTTGGTACCAGTCCCGGCACAGGGGAGAGGAGATGAGAATATCCACACTCATTGCCCCGGCACTCTGCCCCAGCAGCGTTACGCGGTGGGGGTCGCCGCCCAGGGCGGCAATGTTGCGGCGCACCCAGCGGATCGCCTCCAGCTGGTCGTATAGCCCGTAGTTGCCGCAGGTGCCGTCCGCTTCTTTCAGCTGCGGGTGGGCGCAAAAGCCATAGGGTCCCAGTCGGTAATTCATGGCTACGAAGATCACGCCTTTTTTGGCGTAAGCGGTGCCGCTGATGTGGCGTTCGTCGGTGGAGCCGCCGGTAAAGCTGCCCCCGTGAATGTAAATGAGCACCGGGCAGTCCTTGGCGTCCTTAGGCGCCCAAATGTTCAGGTACTGGCAGTCCTCGCTGTAAGTGAAATGGCAGCCTACCCGAAATTCTTTACTGTAAAAAGGATTGACCTTGGTATCCTCGTCAAAGCCCCGGT
>ERZ826016.1586-NODE-1586-length-20869-cov-2.948977_pt1 | contig 20869 bp, 17 predicted proteins | sample MGYA00519872_ERZ826016 | MGnify/ENA primary metagenome ERZ826016 (study PRJEB31778, sample SAMEA3449218) | human gut metagenome | biome: human gut; feature: human-associated habitat; material: faeces | place: United Kingdom | collected 2010/2012 ... | reverse complement strand
CTCGTCCATATCAATTATTTTTTAATAAAGGTAATGCAATAATAAATTTAGTTCCAATATTCACGTCGCTTTCTGCCCGTATGGTTCCCTTATGATCCATAATTATCTTTTTCACATAAGCCAAACCCAGACCAAAGCCTTTTACATCGTGCAGATTACCTGTATGCACGCGATAGAACTTTTCAAATATCTTTTTCAGGTTCTCTTTCTTAATACCAATACCGTTATCTTGTATCGATATCATCAGTTTACCCGGTTCATTCCAAGTCTTTACTTTCAGCTCTAAATCCTCTTCCGGCTTCTTATATTTCACCGCATTATCCATCAGATTGAAAATCACATTTGTAATATGCATTTCATCTGCAAATATAACAGGATCAGTGGCCTCAAGGTTCGATGTGATCTTACCATTATATCGTTCCACCTTCAAAGCAAAAGTATTAATCACTCCCGTTATCAGTTCGTTCGCATCAATTTCCTTCATTTTTAAAGTTGCCTTCTGTCTATCAAACATCGACATCTGCAACACTTTCTCCACCTGAAAACGCAAACGCTTCGTTTCATCATTAATCACTCCAGAAATATGCTGAAACATCTGTGGAGATTTACCCACCGCGGGATCTTTCAGCATCTGTGCTGCCAATGAAATGGTCGATATCGGAGTCTTAAATTCATGCGTCATATTATTGATAAAATCATTCTTCATCTCCGTCAGCCTCTTTTGGCGGAATACAATATAAATTGTAAATATGAAAGTCACCAACAATACTATTGTAAATATCAACGACGGAATCATAAAGTTGATGGAGCCAAAGATATAGTCCTTCCTACCTGGAAAATGCACTTTTAATATACTCATCTTCGCAGGTGGGTCATTTGTGAACAATACCTGTTGATAAGATTCATCACTCCCTTTTGGATCGTAATCCGCACAACGATATACTTCCCGCCCATCTCTGTCAATAACAGAAAAATGATAAGGCAACTCAATAGCATTATTGAAAAAACTCAATTTCAGATAATCATCTAAATCCCTAAATCTGACTCTATCTCCTATTGCCCTGTCACTTGCCTGATAAATCATCTGTAATGCCACTTCATCGATCAATCCCCGCTGATATACAAACCGATTTTGTATAGCTTCTGCTAACGACCTCGAAGTTTCCGGAATTGTTTTCGTTCCTCGGTATGGAGAAATCAATGCTTTCGGTAACTCTGACGGTTTGTTAGTTATTATATTTATTCTAAAACCCGAAATCTCTTTTCCATCCTGAGATTTCATAGTAAAACCATGTACTTGTTGACGCGGAATATCTTGTTGCATAGATGAGCTATTAGCAGTCAGCGCTTTTCTCTCCGTTTCAGATACATCTTCAATTAGCCATCGTTGCGTTTCTGCAAACTCCACATCCTTTGAAACTTGACTCAAACTGTTACGTACAGCAGAATCAAATTGCCCTTTACGGGTTTTAATCATTTCCTCTATGTAACTTACCTGTAAATACAATAAGCTCACAAATGAAAGCCCCATTACTATACCTAATATCCAAATTGTCGACTTTTTCATAGCAACAAAATTAACACTCCCTAATTAACACTCCTAACCCATTAACTTGATTTAACCGGAAGTTCTCGTAAATTAACCGATAGAAGCTATTTAAGTAGTATTCTGATGACTACAACAAAAAACACACTACTTTGGTTTGCAAATTTAATAAAAAATTAAATCTTTTCCTTAGAAATTTCTATCTTTATTAATCATAGTTAAACAAAAAACGCCATCTTTTACTTAAAAAAGACGGCGATTTTAACATTATTACGAGAATTACTAGCTAATCTTCAGTTTGCTTAGCTTCAAAATCCTTAATTAATTTATCTTGAACATCTGTCGGAACAAGCTCATAACTGGAGAATTTCATTATAAATGAAGCACGTCCACCAGTAAGTGAACTAAGAGCTGTAGAATAGGATGACATTTCTTTCAATGGAACTTTAGCTACTAGTTTTTCAAATCCTTTCTCACTACTCATACCCATAATCATAGCACGACGTCCTTGAAGGTCTCCCATTACATCCCCCATCTTATCTGACGGAACAAATACTTCTACGTCATAAATAGGTTCCAAAATCTTCGGTCCAGCATTCTTAAAGGCTTCACTAAATGCATTACGTCCTGCCAGCATAAAAGAAATTTCATTCGAATCCACCGGATGCATCTTGCCATCATATACAATAACACGTACATCGCGAGCATACGAACCCGTCAATGGCCCTTGTTCCATACGAGACATGATACCTTTTAAAATAGCAGGCATAAAACGTGCATCAATTGATCCCCCCACGATACTATTGATAAATACCAGTTTACCACCCCATTCCAATGGGATTTCTTCTTTACCTTTTACATTAATCTTGAATTCCTGCCCATTGAATTTATAAATCTCCGGTATGGGCATACCTTCTTTATATGGTTCGACAATCAGATGCACTTCACCGAACTGACCGGCACCACCGGATTGTTTCTTGTGACGATAATCAGCACGTGAAGCTTTCGTAATAGTTTCGCGGTAAGGAATTTTTGGTTCTTCATATTTAATCTGAAGTTTCTCATTATTTTCCAAACGCCATTTCAATGTACGTAGATGAAACTCTCCCTGACCATGAACTAACGTTTGTTTCAATTCTTTCGATTGTTCAATGACCCATGTAGGATCTTCTTCACGCATGCGGTTCAAAATAGTCATCATCTTTTCCACATCAGCCTCATTTATCGGTTTGATGGCACGTGAATATTTCGAATTTGGATACTTAATAAAGTTAAACTTATAATCGCAATCCTTACCGTCTAATGTATTGCCAGTTTTCACATCTTTCAGTTTTACAGCAGCACCAATATCACCAGCTTGGAGTTCTTCCACTTTCACACGGTTACCACCCGCAACCACATAAATTTGTGCGATACGTTCTTTCGAACCGCGGTCAGCATTCAATAAATCGTCACCTTCATGCACTTTTCCGCTCATTACCTTAAAATAAGAAACTTCACCGATATGCGGTTCCACACTCGTTTTAAAGAAATAAAGAGATTCAGGTCCGTTAGAATCCGGAGCTACTTCCTTACCCTCTGTATTCTGCACTTTCGGCATTTCAGAAACAAAAGGAACCACATTACCCAAGAATTCCATTAAACGGCGAACCCCCATATCTTTGCCTCCGCACACACAGAATACCGGGAACATTCCTCTTGCAATCAACCCTTTACGGATACCTTCACGCATTTCATCCTCTGACAAAGAATCTTGTTCGAAGAATTTCTCCATCAAACCTTCATCATTTTCAGCAGCTGCTTCAACCAATGCTTTGTGCATTTCCATCGCTTTATCCATTTCTTCAGCCGGGATATCTTCAATGATTGGAGCACCACCTTCAGGTTTCCATGAATATTTCTTCATCAACAAGACATCAATCAGTGCATTAAAATTAGGTCCTGTAGAAATAGGATATTGAATAGGAACGATTTTCGGCCCATAAGCCTCCTTGAGTTGTTCCAAAACATTATCATAATCGCATTTCTCATTATCAAGTTGATTAACGAGGAAAATGACGGGTTTATTCAGTTTTTCAGTATATCGGAAATGATTTTGTGTACCGACTTCGACTCCGTATTGGCCGTTGATAAGAAGAATTGCTGTGTCGGTCACATTCAGTGCAGTTACAGTACTGCCTACAAAGTCGTCCGAGCCCGGACAGTCTATAATATTAAGCTTTTTATTATTCCATTCTACATGAAGAACGGTAGAGAAAACAGAGTAACCATACTCTTGTTCAACAGGGAAATAATCACTAACAGTGTTTTTTGCAGCAATAGATCCACGACGTTTTATAACACCACTCTCGAAAAGCATTGCTTCCACGAGAGTGGTTTTCCCAGAGCCAGAACTTCCCAATAAGGCTATGTTCTTAATTTCATTAGTCTGATATACCTTCATAATATATAAGATTTAAATAATTACTCAGTATGTTTCTCACATACCATTAATTTAGTGAGCCGCAAATTAGGGATTAATTAGGGGAAAAGCAAGTTTTATGTCAGTGTTACTAAACAATGTTATGTAACATACTATCATCCTTTTCCTTCCATATCATCAAGAGATCTCTTATTATCAGCAAGCTACACAAGCACTATTCAATCTTATTTATGATATACATCAGTCACAATCACCTATAATTTAGGAAATCTCCATGGTTTGCGATAATCCGGCTTAATGAGCTTATTTGCTTCATTATTATTAAAGGACTTCTTTACATCATCATACACAAGAGCCGATTTAACTCTTGCGGATATATTTCCTAAATGAGCATATTTTGCACAGAGGCTACCATTTTCAATAGTACAAGCTGTATTCATTTCACGTTTCTTCATACAATCTAAGAAGTTAGTGACATGGTCCTTGTGGTCTTGATAATTTGGCATACTTTTAACTGCCTCTATTCTGTTTTGGAATGGATACACTTCCCAACTTTCGCGATTAGCAACCAACGTACCGTTTGTTCCGACAAATTCAACTCCATAGTTTCTGCCATAAGGCCCCATCTCTACAGTAACATTGCTCCATTGAATAGTAAAATCATCATATTCGTAAATGACGGACATCGTATCAAATGTTTCAGCATAGTTGTTCGGGAAAGCAAAATTTCCACCGGAACTTAATACTCGTTTAGGCATACCTTTCACATTCATGCCCCATAAAGCCATATCTATCAGATGTACTCCCCAATCTGTCAACAATCCGCCACCATAATCCCAGAACATCCTCCAGGAACCATGAAATCTCTTTTCATTAAAGGTCCGTTGAGGTGCCGGCCCGAGCCATGTATCAAAATCTACTCCCTCAGGAGCCGAAGAATCAGGAACTGAATCGAGAATTGCTGCGTACCCAAAATTAGCCCAAACATTTACTTTAGCAATTTTGCCCAGTTTTCCACTGTCAATATAACTTTTCATTTCGTGCCAATGATTTCCACTACGTTGTTGTTGTCCCACTTGCACCACCCGGTTGTATTTTTTGGCAGCGGCAACCATCACATCACATTCAGCAATTGAATTCGCAAGTGGTTTTTCTACATATACATCTTTTCCAGCAGAGCAAGCATCCACTAATTGTAAACAGTGCCAATGGTCAGGTGTACCAATAATAACCGCATCTATATCTTTTCTATCCAACAGTTTACGATAATCGCCATAAAGTTCGGGCTTTTTGTTAGTTCTCTTCTCTAATTCCGAGGCTCTATTTTCCAGAATACCTTTATCTATATCGCATAAAGCAATACAATTAATCTCGGGATGAATCAGAAAATCATTCAGATCGGACCAACCCATACTTCTACAGCCAATCAATGCAATATTTACTTGGTCGTTAGCAGCAACAGTCCGAGCAAACAAACTGTTATCAGTTAAGATAGAAGGAATAACCAACCCGGTTGCTGTCATCACTCCCATCTTTTTTAGAAATTCACGTCGTGTAGTCATAATATTATTATCTAAAGTTTCACTTTAATAAATAAAAGAGTTTGGAAATAGCAGACCCTTAATAATTGCTTGCCAAACACCAATTGTCAAACAAATGACTGAGTTCCAAATGATAGCAATAGTTCTAAATCATAAATGCAAAATTAGATAATTTACCGAACTCCCACAAGTGTATCTAGTATTTTTTGATTATATGACCTGTTTCCAAGACATTAACAAGTACAATATAAACGATCCATTCTTGCATTTTTTTGAATCAACCCGATCTTATTTCTGCCATCTTTCAAAGCACATCCAGTAACAAAAGAGCCAAGACGTATTTCAATGTTCCAGATCTTTCCTCCAATGAAAGTTTGTTGTTTGCAAGTATCGGAATATTTATCTAAATTTGCCAACCACATCAACCAACTGATTTATATGGCAGGCATCTATCTCCACATTCCTTTCTGCAAAACCCGGTGTATTTACTGTGATTTTTACTCAACTACGCATAGTGAGCTCAAAACGAGCTATGTAAAGGCACTCTGTCGTGAACTGGAAATGCGAAAAGAATACCTGAAAGGAGAGCCAGTAGAAACAATCTACTTCGGTGGAGGAACACCTTCACAACTGGAAGAAGATGATTTTCAGCTGATATTCAATACTATCCGTACACATTACAACATCGACAACTGCAAAGAAATTACATTGGAAGCCAATCCCGACGACCTATCCAACGATTATCTTCAAATACTTGCTTCTTTACCTTTCAATCGTATCAGTATGGGAATACAGACATTCAATGAATCAACTCTCAAACTACTAAAACGACGACACAGTGCTTCTCAAGCCATAGAAGCAGTAAAGAGAAGTCGCGAAGCAGGATTTAAGAATATAAGCATTGACCTAATTTACGGTCTGCCCGGTGAAACTGCTGAGCAATGGGAACATGACTTACAACAAGCCATTGACCTACAACCAGAGCATGTTTCTGCCTATCACCTGACTTATGAAGAAGGTACACCTATATATATTATGTTGCAGCAACATCAAGTGCAGGAAGTAGACGAAGAAAGTAGTGTAAACTTCTTCTCTATTTTGGTGGAGCGATTGAAAGCTGCGGGATACGAGCATTATGAGATATCTAACTTTTGCCAGCCGGGAAAGTATTCACGCCACAATACTTCTTATTGGAAAGGTATCCCCTATTTGGGTTGCGGTCCGTCAGCACATTCTTTCAACAGGAACACACGTGAATGGAACGTAGCCTCCATCAATGATTATATAGAAGGGATAGAAAATGAAGCACGACGTTTTGAAACCGAAGTACGTGATAAAGCCACTGCTTACAATGAACTGGTCATTACTTCCATCCGCACCATGTGGGGTATACCATTAGACAAGCTCGAACAAGAATACGGTCCGGAGTTCTTGAATTACTGCCGGAAGATGGCTGTTCCTTATGTAAAAAGTGGAAAGTTATCTGAACGAGACAACACTCTGCGCCTCACCCGAAAGGGAATTTTTATATCCGACAGCATTATGAGAGACTTGCTTTTTGTCGAAGAATAAACACCATAAAAAGAACCGCTGATGACCGAATCAGAAGTCAGAAAGTTATTACGGCAAATAAAGGAGCAGAACTCACAAAGTGCCTTCCGCGATTTTTATAACATAACATACGATCGGCTCTTCCGTATAGCTTACTACTATGTAAAAAAGGAAGAATGGTCGCAGGAAATTGTACTCGATGTATTTCTGAAACTTTGGAAACAACGTAGTACTTTGCTCGAGGTGAGAAATATCGAAGATTACTGTTTTATCCTAGTCAAAAATGCCTCTCTCAATTATCTCGAAAAAGAATCCAAACATACAGCTATTGAATCTGATACTCTTCCCGAGCCCCAAGAGCAAAGTTGTTCCCCGGAAGAATCATTCATTAGCGAGGAACTTTTTGCTCTGTATGTAAAAGCTCTCGACAGACTCCCTAAACGTTGCCGGGAAATATTTATCCGTATACGTGAAGAAAACCAAAGTTATGCACAGGTAGCGGAAGAGCTAGGGATTAGTACAAAAACAGTAGACGCTCAGCTTCAGAAAGCAATTAGCCGGCTTAAAGAAATAATCAGTCATGCTGATATTAATTAACACTTATTTATAAATAAAGAATAGGGAATATCTTTCATTTTCCGGTCTTCATCAATAAACATACCTAATTAATCACTAAAAATGAATGAAATGATGAAAAAGTTGAATGATGTAGATCCCGGACCAATGGTTCTCTTACTACCATTGCAGATTCTATTCTCAAGAAATAATATTATGAAAGATATCCCCGAAAAGTATCTAATACAGAGAGAATAATGAAATATACCGATACAGAAATAGACAAAATACTAAACCGGCTTGTAGCCTCCACCCGTTCACCGCGTGGAAAGTTTTCGGCATCTGCCAGTTACTCTAAGTTGGAAAGACGATTGAAGCCACGCATCCTACATGTTCCGATTCAATCCTTTAGGGTAGCTGCAGCTGTAGCTCTACTCTGTCTATCGGTATGTGCAGTTTATTGGTATGCTACGTCCACATCCACACAAACAGTTTCGACATTAGCTGAAACTCGCTATGTACGCTTACCTGATGGAACATCAGTCACTCTTAACCATTTCTCTTCTCTTACTTATCCCAAGGGCTTTAAAAACGCCAATCGGGAAGTATCCCTTACAGGAGAAGCCTATTTTGAAGTGACAAAAGATAAAAAGCATCCTTTCATCGTGCAAGCCGGACCTGTTAATGTACAAGTCTTGGGAACACATTTCAATATTGATGCATATCCCAACAATCCGGATATAAAAACAACATTATTAGAAGGTTCGGTAGCAATAAGCAATACCAATAACGCAATTCGGTTAGTACTGGAGCCCAACCAAATGGCTATATATAATAAGGTGGGAAATAGCCTCATCCGCAAAGAGATTAAAAACTCCGGTGACGAAATATCCTGGCGACAAGGAGAGCTAATATTCAATGATACATCTTTGAAAGAAATTGTACAGGAACTATCTAACTCATTCAATGTCAATATACAAATTCAGGATACAACATTGCAAAACTATTGTATCACAGCTCATTTTCCGAAGAGCGAAAAGCTGGAAACAATTCTGACCGTATTGCATCAAACCGGACATTTCGATTACTCAAAAACTAACGACCAGATTATTATCACCACTAAACAAGACTTAAAATGAAAATAATATACTCAGATAATCTACATATCAGAACCTACCTTCTGGTATGCCTGCTCACTTATGCCATCAACAATATGGCACAAAATCCAGACTCACAACTGACATTTACTTTACGCAACGCCAGTTTGAAAGAATTTGTTAAACTAATAGAGAACTCTACTGGATATTCCTTCGTTTACGGAGAAGAAGTAAAGATCAGGAAAAAAATCAATTTAAGTGTCCAAAAAGATTCACTTCATAATGTACTTGATAAAGTATTTTCACATGAGGATATCACTTATCAGTTTTCCGGACGCTACATCTTACTAAAGAAAAAGAAAGAATCTCAAATCAAATCCCGAAAATTTACAATTAGCGGATATGTCACTGATGCTATTTCCTTTGAGACTTTGATAGGAAGCAATATTATGGAAAACAACCTGAAACAAGGTACGAGTACTAATCCATACGGTTACTACAGCATCACTTTGCCCGAAGGACAAACTTCCATACGTTTTTCTTATCTAGGATATACTACCGAACTACGTACATTCTTTCTCCAACAGGATACCTTACTGAATATACGGATGAAAGATGCCAACCTATTGAATGAGGTAGTCATCGTATCGGACAAAGCAGAAAGTGGAAATTTAGCAACACAGATGGGAGCTATCGAAATCCCGATTACTCAAATAAAAAAGACTCCCAGCATATTGGGAGAAGCCGATGTAATGAAAGCTATCCAAATGATGCCCGGAGTACAAGCTGGAGTAGATGGTTCGGCCGGATTATATATACGTGGCGGAGGCCCTGATCAAAATCTGATTCTATTAGACGGAGTCCCGGTATATAACGTAGATCATATGTTTGGATTCTTCTCTGTCTTTACTCCTGAAGCCGTCAAAAAGGTGACTCTCTTCAAAAGTTCTTTCCCTGCCCGTTTCGGCGGAAGATTGTCTTCGGTAGTCGATGTACGTACCAATGACGGAGATATGGAAAAATATCATGGAACATTCAGCATCGGATTGCTGACCAGCAAAATAAATCTGGAAGGCCCTATTATAAAAGGAAAAACTTCCTTCAATATTTCTGTCCGACGTTCCTATCCGGATTTAATAGCCAAACCTTTTATGCCCGACGATGAGAAATACAGTTATTATTTCTATGACATAAATGCCAAGATTAATCATAAATTCTCCGACCGTAGCCGTTTATTTCTAAGTGTCTATAATGGGAAAGACCACTTTTCCTCCAACTTTGACGACACGGCAAATTTCAAAGATGGCAACAATATGAATTGGGGAAATACCATTATCTCAGCAAGATGGAATTATATTTTCAACAATCGACTGTTTAGCAATACAACTATTGCTTTTAACAACTACCAGATGGATATCAATACATATACCCATAATCAATACCCTAACAATCAAAACATTCTTATCAACCGATACTCTGCCAACTATAGTTCCGGAATCTCCGACTGGAATTATCAAATAGACTTTGACTACAATCCTACTCCGATACATCATATCAAGTTCGGTACAGGCTATCTCTATCACCGCTTCCGCCCGGAAGTTATGACTTCCAAAATAACTGATCAAACAAACGAAACCGTACAACGGGACACCATATACAATAGTATTTCCAACAGTCAGATCGAAGGGCATGAGGTGTCCGCTTATGCAGAAGATAACCTCCAAATCAATTCTCATTTAAGAATTAACTACGGCTTACATTTATCCCTGTTTCATGTACAGAAACAAAACTATTTCTCACTACAACCACGACTTTCAGTACGTTATCAACTCAATAAATCAATAGCTTGCAAAGCCGCCTATACCCAAATGAGTCAATATGTACATTTGTTATCTTCTACTCCTATTTCAATGCCTACGGATCTATGGCTTCCCGTCACACAGAACATTAAGCCTATGCGTTCAAATCAATATTCGTTAGGAGGATATTATACAGGAATTCAAGGATGGGAATTTTCTGTAGAAAGCTATTATAAAGATATGCGTAATGTACTCGAATATAAAGATGGCGTCAGCTTCCTAGGTTCTTCCTCCGGATGGGAGAATAAGGTGGAGATGGGGAAAGGACGTTCGACCGGTATTGAATTTATGGTTCAAAAAATAACTGGTAAAACTACTGGTTGGTTATCCTATACTCTCTCCAAAAGTGACCGTAAGTTTGCCAAGGGCGGAATTAATAATGGCGAACGTTTTCCATATAAGTATGACCGACGCCATAACATCAACTTAACCATCAATCATCAATTCAGTGAGCGAATTGATATTGGAGCTTCTTGGGTATTTTATACAGGAGGTACAACTACGATTCCCGAAGAAAAAACATCTGTGATATATCCGGGCAACGGTTCACATAATAGCGCATTTAGCAATTATTTTCCTGATGGTCTTCCTAATATAGGAGAAGCCTCTTACATTGAAAATCGTAATAACTACCGGTTACCCTCCAGCCACAGATTAAATATAGGTATCAACTTCAACAAAAAGACTAAACATGGTATACGTATCTGGAATATTAGTTTATACAATGTGTATAATGCAATGAATCCCACCTTCGTTTACCGTAGCAAAAACAATGCCCAACATGCAATCATAAAAAAATATACAATCCTACCATTAATTCCGTCTTTCACTTACACTTATAAATTTTAATCAAAATGAGAACTCATATATATTATTTACTCATAATAACGTCAATACTCACAACAGTCTCTTGTGAAAATGAACTTCCTTTCGATTTCAATAATAATCCTCCGAAGTTAGTCATGAATGCGCTGATAGATACGACTCATCCGGAAAACATACTTTATCTCAACTTTACAGGTAAAGAGTATGCCACTAATGTCCAAAATGCCACAGTAGAAGTGCGTATCAACGGACAACTAGCAGAAAGTTTACGCCCTCTCCCGATTGAGCCGGAAGAAAATGAACAATGCCGCTTCAAGATAACAAGTAAATTCAATCCCGGAGATGTAGTACGTATTGACGCTTTAACCGATGATGGTAAATATCATACATGGTCGGAGGTCATTGTTCCGCAACCTCTCAAAGAAATTGAAAAGATTGACACTCTTAGTGTAGAGATATCAAAAAGTGGCTTCACTTACGATCGTCTTCAATATAAAATAACATTCAATGATTGCCCAAACGAAGATAATTACTATCGTATCCTCGTAGACCTACAGATATCCATACCTGATTATAACTTTGATACTGACGAAACTGTCATGAAAATCAAACATAGCTATGGGTTCGAGGCACATGATGATATTGTATTAACAGACGGACACCCTTCCACAGGGGACGATGATGATAATGGTATATTTGATAACATAGAAAATCAATACGGTGTATTTGATGATTCACGTTTCAAAAATAGTTCTTACACAATGACTGTCTACAATAACATTAAAGCACCCAGATATTTACAATTACCCGTAAATATCGAAGTAGACGTCGTCATACATCTGCTAAGTATTACAGAAACAGAATATTACTACCTCAAAGCACTCAATTTATTGGAATCCTACTCTTACGACGAAACCATAAACGAACCCATCAAACTCCCAAGTAACGTCAATGGAGGCGTAGGAGTCATCGGAATAAGTACTGAAGTAAGCAAAACGATCCACTTCCCAGATTATTGGAGACGATATTAATATTATCTTTGCAGCCAAAAGCAAGAAATTATGTTCATTATTATAGGAATCATGCTGTCAGGTATGCTTATCGGCTACCTACTACGTAGCAAACGGCTGACATGGATACACAAAATTATTACCTTTCTGATATGGCTGTTGCTCTTCCTACTCGGGATAGACGTAGGAGACAACAAAGCCATCATGTATGGGTTACATACGTTGGGGCTTGAAGCACTGATTATAACTTTGGCTGCAGTTATCGGCAGTACTTTATTGGCATGGGGACTTTGGTACCTATTATACATAAGGAACAGAGAGAAGGAGGAAAAAGCATGAAAGGCAGCCTAATCATTGTATCCTTTTTCATCATAGGTACTCTTTGCGGTCTCTATCATCTCATTCCGTTCAATTTCTCTGATAGTAATCTCAGTTATTATGCTCTTTGCGGATTGATGTTTTGTGTAGGTATCAGTATTGGTAATGACCCGAAAACATTGAAAAGTTTCCGGTCATTGAATCCTCGCCTAGTTTTTCTGCCCATTATAACTATACTAGGAACATTAGCCGGTTGTGCCGTTGCAGGATTTTTCATGAGTCAGCGTACTCCTTTAGATTGTATGGCTGTAGGAGCCGGATTTGGATACTATTCACTATCCAGTATCTTTATTACCGAATACAAAGGAGCGGAATTAGGAACGATCGCACTCCTCTCTAATATTATGCGTGAAATAATAGCCTTGTTAGGTGCACCTTTATTAGTGAAATATTTCGGTAAACTAGCTCCTATATCTGTGGGGGGAGCTACCACCATGGATACAACACTTCCCATTATCACCCGTTATTCGGGACAGGAATTTGTCATCATTTCCATCTTTCATGGTTTCATTGTAGACTTTAGTGTACCCTTTCTCGTAACATTCTTTTGCTCTGTATCATTCTGAATAATCAATTTATTAAGAAAGAATAAGTGCCCGAACCAATCTTTCCGACAGACAAATATGGTTCTCCCTTCACTCGAGTAGCCTTTACCGGAGTTCCGTTCATCATAACTTTATATTTACCGGAAGGAAGCGGCAAATAAACCTCGGCATCCATATTAGCCGGAATAGAGACTTTTAGAGAATACTCTTCACTCTTATTTTTGACAGCTATCCGGACATTTCCACGAATGGTTGGAACAGTTGCCTCCGCCCACTCCAATGATCCCAATTGAGGTTTGATACGAACTGTTCCAAAACCGGGTGTTAATGGTTCTACCCCCATCAGATGACGTGGAATGACATTGGCTGGAGCTGCTCCCCAAGCATGATTCCAATCCTGATTCGTCTTATATTTATTATCCCAGGCTTCCAAGGATATAGTAGAACCGACACGAATCATATTATACCAACTGCGTTCATCTGTCTTGTTCAGCATTTGTAATGCATATTCCGCATCATTTGCTTTGTATAAGGCATCCATTAAAAATTGTGAACCATAAACACTACACGCCATTCCCCTAGTGCGGATGAAATTAATTACTCCCTGTTCTTTTCCTTTCGGCACCAGACCAAAAGCTAGCGGAAACATATTGCCATGTAATGAAGCATGGTCTGTATCTGCCGAGAGCCCATCCATAAAATATCCTTTGCTCGTATTAAAGAATGAACGGATAAACAACTTCCTGAAATTCTTTGCTTCCGAAGTATACAAATCAGCATCTTCCGACTTCTCCAGAACGTCTGCTATCTGCCCCATTAATCTTAGAGCTTCATAATGATAAGCATTCGTTACTGCATTATAATCAGTGAAAACAAATCCGTCCGACTCTCCCATTACATCCCATAGTTTACTGTCCGGCTTGGTATGAGGCCAATCCACAATGTCTCTAATCTGCCCATTCATACGAATGGATGAAATAAACTCCGGAGTTTGCAATCCGGTACTTGTACTTATCAGCCCATTCTTTTCACGAAGTGACAACAGGAGTCGAGGTTTCAGTAGTTCATAGTTGGCTTTGAGCGAACGACAGTCTCCTGTATACTGATAGTCCTGCCAAGCAATCAACACAGCCTGAAGAATCCATTCGGTAGGCCAGGTAGGATGCAATAACAAATATTCATGCGAACGGCGTGCCATCGAATACTCTCGATCCACACCATAATGGCAAAGCTGATTAATCAATGCATCTGCTTCATAAGGGATTCGTTCACGATCCCCATCCACATAGATTCCAGCAAATGAGGTTGCACGAATAGAATATTTACATAGTTTCCATACTTGATTTAAGATATCATCAGAAGAACAGAAAGAAGAAGCCATTTCGTCAAACGGATAATGCACCACTTCACGAACGATAGAAATAGGTGGTTGAGATTCATTGTATCCCTCAATTTCACAATACCGGAATGGTAATACTTCACCAATATATTCCGGGATCAACACTGCCGCTTTTCCAGTATTTCTGCCATCCTTTTCTATTTTAATCCGATAAGTATGAGTTCCTTTTAGTAATCCTAACTGGCAACGCCGATATCGAATGGTCGATTGTCCCGGATTACGCAATACATGCCCATTTTCCAAACATTCTCCCAAATGTATAGTTACCGAATCAGACTCGATCACCGACGTAAATGTTAAAACCAATTGAGCAAAAGCATCGGTTCCGAAATCAACCAGACATGCATTAGTTGAGAGATTTCTTACTGTAACTGGTGATTCCATTGTTTTTACCTGTGGATAATAGGCTGTTGCATATTCAGATAAGCTCCCAGCAGTGCGGAAAGCTTTCACTTCCGACCATTCACTCTCCCCTTCTGTATCTGTCACAGTTTTCACCCTCCAGAAATAAATCTTATCAGGTTTCAGAGCTTCACCTCCATATAAAACAGCAACCGACTGTCCGTTCTTTACTTCACCACTATCCCACACATTTCCCTTTCCGAAAGTTGCATCCGACAGATTATCAGCAACAATCAGTCGATAAGCAATTTGATGTGTATTTTGTGCTTCTCCCGGAACAATCCATGAAAAGGCAGGATACATTGAACGAATAGCAGCATATTGAAGTGATTCAATAGCAGAATCAAGCTTCCAAACCGGAAGACTGGAAACATATCCATTGTTCCAAGTACGGTCGGTATGTTCTATCAAATCGGTCATCAATCCAGATGGTTTGTTACCAGCTATAGCCGGTAAAGATATAGAAAATACTCCCAAAACTACTAATGCCAACCGCTTCAGTAATCTATTTCTTTTCATGTAATTCACAGCATTATTAATATGACGAAAACTTGTGTTTATTTAATTGTCACCATTGTAGCACCAAATCCATATTCCTGAAAAGAAGCATCCTGATAACGACAATTACTATATTTCCGCTTCAGTTCATCAAGCACTGCTTTCCGAAGTACTCCATCTCCTTTACCATGTATAAAGACTATCTTTTGCTCACGCTTATTCTTATATTCCTCCATTACCTCACGAAATTTATCCAGTTGATAATTCAATATTTCGCTGTTACTCATTCCTGTAATATCATCCAGCAAAGAATCGATATGAAGATCAATCTCAATTATTCCACTTTTTTCATCATGTCCCCGGTTTGGCTTTATGATAGGTTGTGACTTAGGTTTATCAATAGATTTTTTTTGCAATAAAACCGTTTGAAGTTCTTCCGCCGATACATACACCTGTTTAGCTGGCATATCGTCTTTGACTATATCGTAAATTAGTGCAGGTTCTTCAAAAAAGTCAGAAGGACTGAATGTATGCAACTTATAAAACTTCACCGTATCAATTCTCAACTCCACATTCACAGCAGGTTTGATTGCCGCAGGTTTGCTGTCTTTAAAAGCAATAAACTGAACTGCTACATGTTCCATTTCATTTAATATATCTTTAGTAAATTCTTCCAGCAACAATTTTGTATTCGGTTCAATCAATCCATGCGAACGAGTTTTCCAAGCTGTCCCTTCCGCACTCATATACGTGTAATACAAATAATAATTACTATCATTTACCAGATAAGTCTCAAAGGGGGTAGTCATCATTGCCTTTGCATCTTCGGGTACATAAGCAAGAAATACATTTAATGTATCTCCGCCACGTACTTCCGGTTGGCATTGTACGATAGGCATTTCTGGTTTTATAGGTTTCGCAGGTTCTTCATGTTTCGGAGCCGACGTACTTGGCTTACGCTTTATATTATAATCATCTGTTTCAATCACTACACACTCACGTATCGGCATCGGAATATCAAATCCGTCTGCATCTTCTACTAAAACGAAATCTTTACCTTTGAATCCTGTTACGACTCCCCCACCTACTTCACTAAGAAAGCGTACTTTATCTCCTATTTTCATCGTTATATATCTCCTATTAAAGTTCAAACTAATTAATGAGTAACAAAGATAGAGCATTTCTACGAAAATCTATCGAAATCAATTCCGAAAACAAGAAATCCATTTTTATTTATTATTTTTCTCTAACTTTGCCCCATTAGTACAAACGTTTCCATTTGAGTAACTACAAAACAATAACAGAAACAATGAAAAATTCTATCAAAGTGATTGCCTTCGACGCAGACGATACATTATGGAGTAACGAGCCTTTTTTTCAAGAAGTAGAAAAACAATATACAACCTTATTGGATTCTTATGGTACTTCACCAGAAATATCATCAGCCTTATTCCAAACTGAAATGAAGAATCTAAAGTATTTGGGATATGGTGCAAAAGCATTTACAATTTCAATGATTGAAACGGCACTGCTTGTTAGCAAACAAAGAATTTCAGCTTGCGATATCGAGAAAATAATTAATTTGGGTAAGTCATTATTAGAAATGCCAATTGAATTATTGCCAGAAGTCAAGAAAACACTAGAAGTTTTGAAAGGAAAAAGTAAATATAAACTAGTTGTCGCAACAAAAGGGGATTTATTGGATCAAGAAAATAAGTTGGAGCGTTCTGAATTATCTTCTTACTTTGACCATATTGAAGTAATGTCTGATAAAACAGAGAAAGAATATCTTCGATTATTAAAGATTCTACAAATAGATCCTTCCGAATTTGTTATGATTGGCAACTCTCTTAAATCAGATATTCAGCCTGTATTATCTTTAGGAGGATACGGAGTTCATATTCCCTTCGAGGTGATGTGGAAACACGAAATTGTGGAAACCTTTACGCATAAACATCTGAAACAGATAAAACGTTTCGGTGAACTGTTATCCTTGTTCTAGCAAACAAACATTGATATGAGAAGTTGAAATAGTACATATAATATTGATTGGAAAGTGATTAAAAGCAACATGTTAAAGTCAATTATAGCAATTTCATTAATTCCGCAGCTCTACAAGCTTCTATCGAGTTACCCACAGAAAGTTTCTCCAGAATATTCTGTCGGTGTCGGTTTACAGTATTAACACTAATACAAAAGAAATTTGCTATTTCCTTGCTCGACAAACCTTTCCTGATACAACGGAGTATCTCTTTTTCACGTTCGGATAATATATTCCGATGTTCATCCAAAAGGAATAACATTTCTACTTCACCACGTTCCATGTGAGTGATAGTTGCATAGATTCCAGATTCGGGCCGTTGATCAGCAGACAAAGAGTAAAGACAAAAAATTAGCCACACATTTCCCGCAGGAGTATTTTCCATTATTTGTACCAAATTATCTACATACTGATATTCTCCGTTTTCATTCATTATCCGTAGTCTGCATCTTCCCCGATATTTTAAACGTTCTTTGGGAGACATCGAAAAGGTTTTCTGGAAGAATTTATACTCCAATAAACGCTTTTCAACCAAATCCTCCGGATGAATTCGCTGATAAATATAATCTTCGTCCATCGAATCAATCACTTGCAAAGATGCTTCCTCGAAAGTCAATCCCAAGAAGTGTGCCCATGGATGAACAGCCACATAACTTTTCCGATTGGAAAGATCAGAAATTACAGCACATCCGCCATTAATCGCTATCAATGAATGGATAAACAGTTGATGTTGCTCCAACTTTTTATAATCCAACGTTTCATGAACAATCGAATGCATGGCATATACTTCGTCTATTTCTTTTTGTAATACATCCATCTTCTAAAATGGTTAATATTCAGTATTGTCACATATAAACATATGACTTACCTTTGCCCCACAAAGATAAACAAATAAGAAACGTACATGCAACATTTAAAACTCAAATTACTGTCAATTGCTTTATTGACGGCTACCACTTCGACTATGGCACAAAGTTTGGATAAAATGAATTGGCTGAATGAGCCTCAACAATGGGAAATTAAAGACGGTAAAACATTGGTAATGGATGTTCCGGAAAAAACAGACTTCTGGAGAATTTCACATTATGGATTCACCGTTGATGACGGTCCTTTTTATTATGCCACATATGGAGGAGAATTTGAAGCAAAAGTAAAAATCACCGGGAACTATGTGACTACCTTCGATCAAATGGGATTAATGTTACGCATCGATCATGAGAACTGGATTAAGGCAGGTGTAGAATACGTAAACGGTAAACAGAATGTCAGCGCTGTAGTAACACATCACACTAGTGATTGGAGTGTAGTACAATTACCGGATGCTCCACGTTCTATTTGGATCAAAGCAGTCCGGAAGTTAGACGCAGTAGAAATCTTCTTTTCACGTGATGACAAAGAATATATTATGATGCGTACCTGCTGGTTACAAGACAACTGCCCCGTAATGGTTGGGTTAATGGGGGCTTGTCCCGACGGAAATGGATTTACTGCTACATTTGAAGAGTTCAAAGTAACTCAATTACCTGACCAACGAAGATTGGAATGGGCAAAAAGACAGCAAAATAAATAGAAACTGATAATTTTATTAAAAAGGAATTCTGGAATAAAAGGAATTCCTTTATAAACAAAAAGTCCTTTACCTCTTCACAATCCTTTATTCATAATCATTAGAGGGTGAAGACTTTCCTTCACATCTGCATTCACTTATTCACTGGACCTAATTCGGTAATTCCTCAATCTGACAATTCTTTATCACATTTCATAATAACCTTATCTCTCACCCAATTCATTAATAGATAAGTTCTCCTCTACTAATCATAAACTTACTTTCTTCTTATAGAGAAGTTTTTCTTGCTTAAAACAAATCTATAATTGAAAGCTTTGATTATACAAATGCAAGTTGCAATTATATAAACGCAACTTGCAATTATAAAAACAAAACTTGCAATTATAGTTTAGTAAAGATCAAAAGGAAGTTTACTACTAGAGGAAAGAAAGTTTATCTCTAATAGAAAGTAACTTTTCTATTAATACTTATATAAACAGATACTAATAAAATTCATTGAACAAGGAATGTATTTACTGTTCATAAACAGTAAGTAAATGTTTAAAGTTTAGATTATGACATACCTACTTTTATACTTTACCCAAAAAAATGTATGAACAAACATAGAACAGATCTATATAAAACGATTACTTTTTTCATTATTACTAGCAATAATTACTACATTATATATCAGAGTTTACACAGTTTTTTATATCTTTGCTACATGTTTGAACAAATCAAAAAAAACACATCTATATGAAACGACTATTTTTTTCATTATTGTTAGCGATATTTCCTACATTATATATTATAGCAGATAAAATAATATGGCAGATAGGGGAAAAAGATGGCTCATCAGCTGAATTAGCATTAGGTCCTTCAGATTACACAAAGTTTCTGGCCAATGACTTCGGATACGAAGATCGCTATTTTTTAATAGGGACTTCAAACGTAGATAAAGAATTCTCGTATGTACTACCTGGCCCTGCAGATCAATGGGGAGGAACAGGAGGTACATCAGGTTGGCGAACACATGATACAACTATACTTTTTAATCTTGAAAATCCTTCTAAATCTAAAGATTGGAATCTAGTCATAGATTTATTAGGAGCAAGCCCATTAGGAGCAGTTGTAAAAGTTACGGTCAATTCTGTAAGTAAAAGGTTTGTAGTTGAAGGTGGTCCCAAAGAAGTATTAGAGGGTGACGTAGAAAATGTAAAGAAAACAACTTTAAACTTTCCGCTTGAAGATAAGCAATTAAAAAAAGGAGGGAATTCCATTGTTATCTCTGTCTTGGAGGGCGGCTGGATAGTATTTGACCAAATACAACTAATGGGCCCCAATCAAGCAACATTAGGTAAAACGAACGCAAAAGCATTTCTTCGTGACATTTACGCTGCTAATTATGAAATAGAAAATGATGGAAACAGATTTCAACCGTTGTTAGTTGATGTTGAACATTTGACCGGAAGCCCCAGGCTTAAAGTAGAAGTTGATAACGTTGAGATATTTTCCTCCGTCATGGACACCGCTCGTTATCAATTTGAAGTTCCTATGCCGGCAGTACATCAATCAAAAAGAAGTACTTATAAAATATGGGTGGACAATGAACTATTACAATCCGGCACCATTACACGTACTCCCCAAGCATTAC
>ERZ826016.1584-NODE-1584-length-20879-cov-7.739531_pt1 | contig 20879 bp, 20 predicted proteins | sample MGYA00519872_ERZ826016 | MGnify/ENA primary metagenome ERZ826016 (study PRJEB31778, sample SAMEA3449218) | human gut metagenome | biome: human gut; feature: human-associated habitat; material: faeces | place: United Kingdom | collected 2010/2012 ... | reverse complement strand
AACGGATTCTTCCGCTGTGCGTCTGAGCGATTCCTTATCACGATAATCATTGTATGTGCCGGCTTTTCTCTCGCCATCCAGCATATGAAGCTCGTTCATGACATAAAGAATATGACGTACTTTCTCATCGATCATCTCCATGGATACTTCGCCCTTCTCCAATGCCTCTTTCATAGGATCTGCCATATAATATTCATTGAAGTTATCTGTAACAGACATCTCCATGTCAAGACCGTTCATGGCTGCTTCCTTTGTGGAATGCACGCCGCCCCAGTCAGATACCAGGATTCCTTCAAATCCCCATTCCTCACGCAGAATATCCTGTAACAGATACTTGTTATGGCAGCAGTGCTGACCACGAAGCTTGTTGTATGCTCCCATAAGTCCCTTGGCTTTGCCCCTCTTTACTGCTGCTTCAAATGCAGGTAAGTAGATCTCGCGGAGTGCTCTTTCGTCCACATCCACATCCACGTCCAACCTTCTGGTCTCCTGATTGTTCAGTGCAAAATGCTTCACGCAGGAGGATACATCGTTTTCTTCAATACCCTGTACAAGCGGTACTACCATCTCTGATGTCAGATAGGGGTCCTCTCCCATATACTCAAAGCTTCTGCCACAGAGCGGAGTACGCATGATATTAATACCAGGCGCAAGAATCATGTCTTTCCCCCTGCCTCTGGCTTCCTTACCAAGTACCTGTCCTGTCTGATGCGCCAGCTCTCTGTTCCATGTGGCTGTCAATGCTGTATTACATGGCAGATAAGATACATAATCATAGGACTGTCCGATTTCATTCCAGTTATCAGGGTTGAAATCCTTACGTACTCCTCTTGGTCCATCTGATGTGATGAAAGGTGGAATCCCCAGTCTCTCTACGCCCTTTGTCGCAAAAAGTTCATTACCATGTATCATGCCAAGCTTCTCATCTGTAGTAAGCTGTGACAGTAGTTCTTCTAATTGTTCCTTCTTCATACCCTCTCTACCTTTCTCTATTTTCTTACAGACATTTTATATGTGAAATAATTATCATAGTGAACTATCCCAGTTTAACAGTCACCTTTTTGTATTGATAGTACAGATATTGTTAATAATTGTATTTTTCTCTTCACAGTATACAAAAAGAAACAAGCTAAGCCTGTTTCTTTCTTAATCTCATTCTTATTACGATATCTGCAATCACTGCTCCTATGAACATCACAAAACCAAGCAGCTGTTTCATATCGGCTTTGAGCCGCTTTCGGTCAATGACCTGCCACATGAAAATGATCCTCCGATCGGTGGTATGGCCGCCCGGGACGGACAGCCTGAAAATGTGAGACCAATATACCATCTTTCTTTCCCGCTGGCAAGGGGGCGGGGGGCCGAGATGGAGGGCAGAAAAGGGTAAAATGTGGAAAATCACGAAAAAACCCGCAAAAAAACGTGCTATTTTTGCAAAAACCGCCGTTCACAGACTGGACATTTTTTTCATTTTGGTGTAGAATCAAACGCAGTATGTGGTAGTACCGCCAAGCGTATGACGACCCCCCTCCCGCGTCCACGGCGGGCGGGGATTTCCTGCGCTTTGGACGCTATCAGGAGTAAAAATGAGGTGAAGACAATGGCACAAGCTTTCTTTGGCGGCGTTCATCCCCATGATATGAAGGCCGCAACCAATGAAAAGGCCATCGAGCAGCTGGCACCCCCGGCTACCGTGGTCATCCCCATGTCGATGCACTTTGGCGCACCCTGCACCCCGATCGTAAAAGTAGGCGACCAGGTAAAGGTGGGTCAGAAAATCGGCGAATTCAAGGGGCTGGGCGCCCCCATCCATGCCAGCGTTTCCGGTACGGTGAAGGCCATCGAGCCCCGGCCCTTCTCTATGGGCGGCGACATGGTGTCCGTTGTGATCGAAAACGATTTCCAGAACACGGTCAGCGAAGAGGTGAAGGCTCCTGCCGATCCCGACGCTCTGACGGTGGAGGAAATGGTCGAGATCGTGAAGAATGCCGGTATCGTGGGTATGGGCGGCGCGACCTTCCCCACGCATGTTAAGATCTCCGGCGGCATCGGCAAGGTGAAGGACGTGCTCATCAACGGCGCTGAGTGCGAGCCTTACATCACCGGCGACCATCGGGCCATGCTGGAGCGTCCCGAGGAGATCATCGGCGGCGCTACCTATCTGGCCAAGATGTTCGGCGTGGACAAGGTCATCATCGGCGTGGAGGACAACAAGCAGAACGGCATCGACGCCATGAACAAGGTCATCGCTGAGAAGAAGGCCCCCGTTGTGGTGGAGCCTCTGCGCTGCCGTTACCCCCAGGGCGGTGAGAAGCAGCTCATTCAGGCCATCACCGGCCGTCAGGTGCCTCCCGGCGGCCTGCCCGCTGATGTGGGCTGCGCGGTGTTCAACATCAACACCACCATCTGCATCTTCAAGGCCATCACCACCGGTATGCCCGTGGTGAACAAGGTGGTCACCGTGTCCGGCTCCGGCATCGTGGACCCCAAGAACATCGAGTGCCCCATCGGTACCCCCGTGTCTCTGCTGCTGGACGCTTGCGGCGGCGTGAAGGACGGTACTTACAAGCTCATCGCCGGCGGCCCCATGATGGGCATGGCCCAGTATACCGCGGATATTCCCGTGGCCAAGGGCACCGGCGCCATCCTCGCTTTCTGCGAGAAGGAGGAGCAGACCGTTGAGCATCCCCAGTGCATCCGCTGCGGTAAGTGCGTTGCCGCCTGCCCGGTGCACCTGGAGCCTCTCTTTATGTATCAGTATGCCGAGAAGGGCATGGTGGATGAGCTGAACGAGGCCCACATCATGGACTGCATGGAGTGCGGCGCCTGCGCTTACGCCTGCCCCGCCCGTATGCACCTGACCCACATGTTCAAGACCGGCAAGCAGCTCGTCAAGAACAAGATGGCTGCCGATCGGGCCGCCGCTGAGGCCAAGAAGGCCGCAGAAGCGAAGAAGGAGGCATAAGAGATGACCGATTACAAGAATTTGAAGCTCATTGCCACTTCCAACCCTCACATCCGCGGCAGTGAGACCACCCGGTCCATCATGCTGGACGTCATCATTGCCATGTGTCCCGCTCTGATCTGGGCCATCATTTACTTCGGCGTGGAGGCTCTGCTCCTCACTGCCGTGTCCGTCATTGGCTGCGTTGTCTTTGAGGGACTGTACCGCAAGCTCATGCACAAGCCCCAGTCCATCGATGACCTCTCTGCTGTGGTCACCGGTATGCTGCTGGCTTTCGTCTGCCCCGCCACCACCCCGCTGTGGATGATCCTCATCGGTGACTTCTTTGCCATCATTGTGGTCAAGCAGCTCTTTGGCGGCATCGGCAAGAACTTCCTGAACCCTGCTCTGGCAGGCCGTGCCGCTCTGCTGGCCAGCTATGCCGGCGCCATGACCACCTGGCTGCCTGCCGGCACCAAGGCCGCCATCGGTGGTGGTATGCCTGTGGACGTGGTTTCCGCCGCGACCCCGCTGGCCTATCTGAAGACCGGCGATCTGGAGGGCCTGAAGCAGATCGCCTCCGTGGGTGACATGTTCCTGGGCAAGGTGGGCGGCTCCATGGGTGAGGTTTCTGCCCTGATGCTGCTCATCGGCGGCCTGTACCTGATCTGGCGCAAGGTCATCAACTGGCAGACTCCCGTGGCCTACATCGCCACCGTGGCTGTTCTGACCGTGCTGTTCCCCAAGGCCGGCGGCGCTGAGTATATGCTTTACAGCATCTTCGGCGGTGGCCTGTTCCTGGGCGCTTTCTTCATGGCTACCGACTATGCCACCTCCCCCGTCACCAAGAAGGGCCAGCTGATCTACGGCATCGGCTGCGGCCTGTTCACCGTGTTCATCCGGTACTTCGGTTCTTACAATGAGGGCGTTTGCTACTCCATCATGGTCATGAACTGCTGCACCGCGTTGATCGACAAGTACACCAAGCCCGTTCGTTTCGGCGTGGTGAAATCCGACAAGAAGGAGGCAGCCGCGAAATGAGCAATGAAGTGAAGACCAAGGAAAAGGTCAATATGGACCCCAAGTACATCATCAAGCTGACTGTGACCCTGCTGCTTACCTGCATGGTCGTGGCTGGCCTGCTGGGCTGGGTCAACAGCATCACCAAGGATAAGATCGCCGCGATCACCTGGGAAAAGACCGTGGCCGCTATGCAGAAGGTCATTGAGGCCGACGATTTCTCCGACGCTATGGAGCTGACCGACGATATGACCGCCGCTGCCACCGCTCAGGGCGGTACTCTGGCAGCCGTCTATCAGGCTCAGTCCGGCGGTCAGCCTGTGGGCTACGCCATCAACGTGGAGGCTTCCGGCTCTCAGGGCACCATCTCCATGATGGTGGGCATTGACATGGACGGTGCTGTCACCGGTGTTTCCATTGTCACCAACTCTGAGACCTCCGGTATCGGCTCCAAGGTCATGAGCAACGAGACTCTGACCAACGGCACCCGCGTTCTGGACCAGTTTATCGGCAAGTCCGCTGCTGACGGTGTTCTGTCCGTTGGCTCCAACGTGGACGCCATCACCGGCGCTACCGTGTCCACCAAGGGTGTGACCACCGGCGTCAATGCTGCTCTGGCTGCTGCCGGCGTCATCGGTTAAGAGAGGAGGACACTGAAGTATGAATCTTGGTAAACAATTCAAGGACGGTATGCTGACGCAGAACCCCGTTCTGGTTCAGGTGCTGGGCATGTGCTCTACCATGGCCATCACCACCTCTTTCTTCAACGGCATCGGCATGGGTGTGGCGGTTACCATCATCCTGACCCTGTCCAACGTCATTATCTCCGCTATGCGGAAGATCATCCCTGATAAGATCCGTATCGCCATGTTCATCGTGGTGATCGCCGGCTTCGTGACCTGCGTGGACCTGTCTATTCAGGCATTCCTGCCAGATCTGGCCAACTCTCTGGGCGTGTTCATCCCCCTGATCGTGGTGAACTGCATCATCCTGGGCCGTGCGGAGGCTTTCTCCTACAAGAACGGCATGGTTGCCTCTTTCTTTGACGGCATCTTCCAGGGCATCGGCTACACCTGGGTTCTGCTGGCCATGTGCATCATCCGTGAGTTCCTGGGCGGCGGCACCTTCGGCGGCGGCGTCCTGGGCGCTGTGAACGAGGCCGGTCAGCATGTGGGCATCCAGATCTTCCCCGCTGATTACGGTATCGGTATGCTGACCCTGCCTGTGGGCGGCTTCCTGGTGCTGGCTGCTCTGATCGCTGCCATGCAGTGGGCTCTGGCTCGTCCCAAGAAGGATAAGGAGGAGAGCAAATAATGGAAATCTTTAAGCTGCTTTCGATCACGCTGGGCGCAATCCTGGCAAACAACTTCATCTTCTCCCAGTTCCTGGGCTGCTGCCCCTTCCTGGGCGTTTCCAAGAAGGTGGATACCGCAGTGGGCATGGGCGTGGCTGTTACTTTCGTTATGGGTCTGGCCTCCGCTGTGTGCTTTGTGGTGAACAAGTACATCCTGATCCCCCTGGATCTGGCTTACATGCAGACCGTGGCATTCATTCTGGTCATCGCTTCTCTGGTGCAGTTCATCGAGATGTTCCTCCAGAAGGCCATGCCCGCTCTGTATACCGCTCTGGGCGTGTATCTGCCCCTGATCACCACCAACTGCGCAGTACTGGGCGTTGTGCTGCTGAACGTGCAGAACGGCTACAACTTCATTGAGTCTGTGGTCTACGGCATCACCGGCGGTCTGGGCTTCCTGCTGGCCATCGTACTGTTCGCCAGCATCCGTGAGCGTCTGGTGTTCGCTGACTATCCCAAGTGCTGGGACGGTTTCCCCATCGCGCTGATCACCGCCGGCCTGATGGCTCTGGCCTTTATGGGCTTCTCCGGCCTGAAGGTTTGGTAAGGAGGTAGGAAAGATGGGAAATATTATTGCTGCTATCGCAGTTCTGGGCGCTCTGGGCGCTCTGTTCGGACTGATCCTGTCCGTGGCTTCCAAGATCTTTGAGGTCAAAAAGGATCCCCGCGAGGAAGCAATCCTCAGCCATCTGGCCGGTGCGAACTGCGGCGGCTGCGGCTATCCCGGCTGCGCTGGCTGCGCTGCCGCCATTCTGGCCGGCAACGCTCCTGTCACCGCTTGCGCTCCCGCAGGCCCCGACAATGCTGCCGCCATCGCTGAGATCATGGGCATGGCTGCTCCCACCGGTGAGCGTCAGGTAGCTTTCGTCCGCTGCAACGGCGGCGAGGCAGCCAAGAAGCGCTTTGAGTATGTGGGCGTGCAGGACTGCCTCTCTGCCACCAAGGTTGCCGCCGGTCCTCTGGAGTGCCGCTTCGGCTGCCTGGGCTTCGGCTCCTGTGTGAACGCCTGCCAGTTCGGTGCTATGTCCATCGGTCCCAACGGCACCGCCGTTGTGGACCCTGAGAAGTGCACCAACTGCGGCGCCTGCATGAAGGCCTGCCCCCGCGGCCTGATCACCTCCGTGCCCGCCAGCAAGAAGGTCCACGTAGCCTGCGCCAACCTGGATAAGGGTAAGGCTGCTATGAGCGTCTGCGGCAACTCCTGCATCGGCTGCGGCCTGTGCCAGAAGGAGTGCAAGAAGGACGCCATCCATGTGGTCAACGGCGTGGCCGTCATCGACTATGACAAGTGCGTGGGCTGCAAACTTTGCACCAAGGTCTGCCCCCGCGACGCCATCCTCCCCAAGGCAACTGCTGAGGAGAAGGAAAAGTATAAGGCCATCAAGAAGGCTCAGGCTGAGAAGGCCGCCGCTGCCAAGAAGGCTGCGGAAGAGGCTGCTCCTCAGGCCTAAGACTCCGTCTACGGATCAAATCCCGGCGCGGTCTGTCTCTGATCAGGACAACAACTGAATCCGGGAAAACCCCGACAGATCATCGCTTTGCGATGTCTGTCGGGGTTTCTTTATAACAAGGTTCCAGTTTGACTTTGTATTCTAAAAGGAGCCAGAGCCTTGTATCTTCGATGGTTTCAGAGGGCATAGAAAGACAAAAGGGAATTAGGATATATAAAAACACGGGCTGAAAGTGTTTACACTTTCAGCCCGTGAACAGTTGGGATTTATCGATTTACCGCTTGCCCGGCGTTTTCGCCGTTAGAGGGGGCGGGGGAACCGCCGTATTCTGTTTGCTCCCGCCGCATGAGCGAGACGCGGACACGGAGCTGCTGGAGTTTGTTCTCCCCCTGAATACCCACCTTTTCGTAGATGTCCCGGCGGTAGGAGTAGACCGTGCTCATCTTTTTCCCTAATTGCTCCGCCAATACCTGAACGCTGATGCCGTCTACCATGGCGTCGATCACAGTCCGGGCTTCCGGTCCCAACTTCTGATAGGCGGACAAGAACAGTTGATATTCCTCGGGATCGATCTCGCTCTTTCGACGCTGGGCCAGACGCTTGGCATCGGCCTCTGCCTGCTCCATTTGGCCCCGCAGGTCCTGCCGCTCTGTTTCCAGATCCGTGATGGTCCGCTCATGGACACGCAGCTTGTCAGAAAGGGGCAGAAGTTCTTCGAAGAAAGGGTTTCCCGCCTCGCCGCCGGCTGCGGTGACGTGGTCGATATCCTCCAGAATGGGGGTGAAGTAGCGGCGGGTGTAAAATAGACAGCAGACCACGCCGAAAAACATCAGCAATATCAGCAGCCCGCCGATCTCCAACCGGCTCTTCAGCAGGAGGTTAGCGTAATCGCTTTTGGGGATCAGCACCGTGAGAATATGCGATTCCACGTCCCCGTCGGCGGCCATGAAGGGCCGGGACAGGCCCACGAAGGACAACTCCGCTCCGGTGTAGGAGGTTAGCCCTTCCTGGAGCGGTTTTTCCGTCAGCAGCTCGTCCGGGACAAAGCAGAAGCCATTTGCGGGATAGGCCAGAAGGCCCTTTGAAATATCCAGCCCCGCCGCACTGTCCGACAGGACGCAGGCCAGTCGGCTGACGCCGGAGGGCTGAGCGTGGTGGGAGGAGAAGTAGGTCTGATTCACCGAAAAGCCGCACAGGCCGTAGGCTGTGCCATCTGCGCCCAACATGGGGACGGTGAGAAGAATGGCCCGCTCTGAGGTGTTGGGCAGGGTCAGCAGGGGCGTGGTGCGGCAGTTTCGCTCAATGGGGGCGGAGGCCGCTTCCAAATACCGGGTGAAACCGGGAAATTCCGACAGGTCAAATTCCTGCGCCCATTTCCGGTGGGGCATCACATCATGCCGCCGTCCGATGTCCGCCATGCCACGGTAGAGCAGCAGCCCACTTGTGGTGTGGGCGGCGTTGCTCCGCTGGACATACAGGCCGCTGAAGGAGCTGTCAGCACTGACAAGAGAGGTGTTCAGCACTACGAACGCGCCGGAGCAGTCCGCCTGACGTACATACTGGCATAGCGGCTCCAGCATAGCCTCCTCCAGCCGCTCCACAGCGTCCGCGTCCCCATCCAGTTTGGAAAGGTCCGTTGTCTGTTTTTCCAGGATGGCGGTCATGTCCTCGGAGAGATGAAGCCCCATTACGGAGACGTTCCGCCACAGAGATTCCATGTCCGACTGAAAGGCCTCCATTCGGAAGGTCAGCGATTTCGCCAGCTCCTCCCGGGGACTTTTCAGCTGTCCCAGCAGAAGGAGGACGGCGAACAGCGTTACCAGCAGCAGCGCCGCCAGTGCGCCCATGTAGAGGAACAGCCGCCGTCGCATGGAGGGCTTGGCCTGTTTCAGTTTGGAAAAAGAAAACCCGGACATGGGCCGTCCCCCTCTTTCAGCATGACAGTGTTCTCAATGGATAGCACACAGCAGTGCCCAGGTCTCCTCTGCTAATGCGTCAATGCTTTCACCGGCAGCAGCACGGGCGGGAAGCTCCTGCTGCATTTGCCGCAGACCATCATAAAGTTGACTGACCTTGCCGTAGTAGCCCTCAAAGCGAGGCTCGGATAAGGGAGTGTAGCTTTCCTGCATAATTTTCAGGGCTGCGTAAAGCTGACGGTAGCTTTCAGTCGGTTCCGGGAACTTATCATAATTTTCGATGGCGTCAAAGGCACCGTTCCGTACCGGCATATAACCGGTCTGGGCCACGAAGTCCAGGTTTCGTCCGTTTTCTGTCAGCCAGCGGACGAACAGCGCGGCGGCCTCCGCCTTCTGGTCAGTGGTCTTGTAGGCACAAAGGCCCACGCCCGCCTGCGTCATCAGAGCGTCTGCACCTGCCGTTTTCGGCATGGGCAGTACATGGAGATCCATGGGCTCCTGCGTGCCGTCCCGGTAGGTAACGGTATCGTTATAGTAGAGGATCGCCGCGGAGGAGCCGAGACCGGAGAGAACATCGCCTGTCATGACCTGCGTGTTGGAATAGAGATCGGAGACCACCACATGGCCCTGAGCCAGAGAGCGGGCGAACTGCATCCAGCTCTCCTTGAATACGGCATTATTGGTATCATACCAGCCGTTTTTCGTGTAGAAATCACCGCTGCCGTGCTCCAATGCGTTCAATTCTACAGAACGGATGGGATAGTCCAGTGCGCAGAAGGCCTCGCCGCCGGACCAGTCATAGAACTTTCCGGCAGCATCGTAAAAGCCCTCCCATGTGGAAAGGTCTGCGTAACTGACGCCGGTGGACTGAGAAAAGCGGGCAAAGCCGCTGCCGTTGCACATCAGAAGCTGGGTGGATTTGGAAATAGGGAAGAGAAGCAGGGTTCCGTCCTCCGTCATGCCGTCGGCCAGAAAGCCGGGGACAAAGTTGGAGAGCTCCTCCGCCGTAAACCAAGCGTTCCAATCTACCAGATTGTCCGAGCCCAGCGCCGTGGCGTCGCTGATGTGGCAGGTGAACAGATCGGGCATTTCCGGTGCGTCTCTGCCGCCCTTCTGGGCTTCCTTGAGGAAGCCGCCGATCTTGGAGGCACTGCTGAGATTGGTCACCTGTACCCGGACGCCCTTCTCCTGCCCCACGGTACGGTTGAATTCCTGCACCAGCAGATCCATAGGCGAGCCGGACTGCTCGCCGTAAACGTGCCAGAAGTTCAGCGTCACCGGGTCGCTCTCCCGGAGCAGGGACTTCTCTCCGCAGCCGGAGAGGGTAAACACAAGGGCGGATACCATCAGCAGGGAAAACAGACGCTTTTTCATGGGAAACCCTCCAAAATCGAGAAGCTGTTCATAAATCAGCGGTATTTTTGAAGCTTTTCGGTAAAATTTAGCCTTCAGGACCCTAATTCGGAGAAATTAGGGTTAACAAAATAAGAGATCCATGCTATACAAAAAGTGAGGTAAATTTGTCAAAGCGGGGCGGCAGCCGCTGCCCAGCTTCAAATTCATACACTTTATTGTAGCACACCCCACGGCGTTTTTACAAGGCGAAAAGCGGGAAAGAAGGGGGAAATACGGATGGTTCAGGCGAAGAAAACGGCCGCCTACCGGGTCATCGCCGGTCCCGGCGGTAAGCGGGTCTTTCGGTTCTACTGCGACATTTCCGGTGAGCTGTGCTGCGTGACCAAGTCCATTCGGGCGGATACGGAGGACGAGGCACTGGAGATCGCGTGGGAGACGGAGGGGCGGTGGGCCTTTGACCGATGCCCCCAATGCGGCCGGTATGTGTCCTCCGCCATGTTCAACATCAACGCGGAGCGGTGTCTGGACTGCGCCCACTGGGAGAACGAATACCCTGTGTTCTGCCACCACTGCGGCATCAGGCTGAAAGACCCGGACGCCTTCTTCTGCCCCACCTGCGGGGCGCGGCTGCTGGTGGGCGGCACAGAGGAAGAGGAGGGAAGGACCGAATGACGGAGTATGACCTGGAAACCAAAAAGGCCTTGCGCCGGGTGTCCCTTCTGGAATATGGCTTCGGGCCGGAGACTCTGCGGGGACGCAAGATCTGCCCGGCCTGCGGCAGGGGCAACGGCGCTTACCGGACAGACTGTATCTCCTGCGGCGCGGCGCTGCCAAAGGAGACCCTCTATGACTTCTACCGCGCCCGCCATCGCTGCTGTCCCGGCTGCGGTGTGGTGGTCACGGACGTTGCGGTGTACTGTCCCGAATGTGGGACGCGGCTGTCTAAAGAGACGGGAGCAAAGGGGGCGTCTGGATGAGCATTTTCCAAAAGCGGGAGCTGTCCTCCGGCGGCGGAACGGAGCCGACGCCGCCCAGAGCGGCGGTATGCTTTACCACATCTGCTATGACCCGTCGGGCGGCAGATTGGCTTGCGCGGCTGGGGGGATGCAGACCCCTGGGCATCCTCTCCGACCACGGCGAGGATGTGATCTGGCAGTGTGAGGCGGAGAACGTGGATCTTTTGCTGCTGGAAACCGATTTTTCCCCGGCGGCGGAGGATACCAAGGACGTTTCCGCCCGCTGCGACATCGCCATCGAGGTGCGGCGCAGGCTGCCGGAGTGCAAGGTGTATCTGGCCTGCGAGGACGGCTGCCTGGAAAAGCTGCCCGCGCTGGACAAGGCGGTGGAGCTGGCTCTGATCGACGGCTACTGCGTTGGCAGTATCACTCCGCAGCAGATGCGCACATGGCTGAACGAAGCGGCAGAGGCCATGCACCGACGGGAGAGCCGCCGTGACTGGACGTGCCGGCAGGATGTCCTCTCCGACGAGTAATCTTAAAACGAAACAACAGGCCGGGCATCCATTCGGATGCCCGGCCTGTTGTTGGAGACTGTCGATTAAGTGGTAAATTCTCCGCAATGGTAAGGAAGGGTGTGCGCGGGAAACCCAAGAAGGGTGTCCTGCGCCATTGAAATCTCCCAAGTTTTCAGAACTTTACAAAAGTTCTGAAAACTTACTCAGCGGGGAGAAAAGGCTTTTTCAACACGCTGAAACAACAGGCCAGGCATCCATTTTGGATGCCTGGCCTGTTGCTTGGCGGAATCAGATCAAAAGCGATCCTGCAGTTGAAAACGGGGCAAGCCGTGTCAGAGCAGGTGGATCAGCCCCAGCGTCATCAGGGTCACGAGACTTCCGGCAATGAGCAGTCCCAGCGTGATGGCAGGCAGAGCGTGGCGCAGGCGGATGTTCAGAAAGGCCGCAATCAGAGCCCCGGTCCAGGCTCCGGTCCCCGGCAGGGGGATGGCCACGAACAGCATTAGCCCCAGCAGACGGTATTTCCGCACCAGACGCCCCTTCAGGTGGGCACGGCGCTCCAAGGCATCAATCTTCGGAGCGAAGAAGGCGTGCTTCCGCAGCCGGTCAAAGACCTGACGCACCAGCAGGATGATAAAGGGCACTGGCAGCAGGTTGCCGAAGATGGCAGCGCCGCAGGCCAGCCACGGGTCCAGCCCGGCGGCGATCCCGGCGGGGATGGCGCCCCGCAGCTCCACCACCGGAACGGCGGCGATGGCCATGGTCATAATGTACTTTCCCAGAACGGTTTCCCAAAAGGCCATGAGGTCCCCCTTGCATAAAAATTGCCCCGGCGTGTGACCGCCGGGGCATCGGCTATCATAGTTTACTCCAGATTCAGGTGTTTTTGCAAGAAGTAAACCGTTAAGAAATAGAAAACGGCACAGTAAATAAGTTCCAGAACAATCAGGAACCACATACCCAGGTGCATACCGGCCACAACGGAAACGTTGGGCTCCCAGCCCAGCAGAAGCCGGTGGAACCAGGAATCATTCAGCAGGGAGATGACGATGCCACCCAGGATCTGCAATACCACGCCGGTGCCGATGTAAGCGGCCACGCTGAACAGCCCCTTGTGGTTGGGGCGGCTGAAGCCGATGGCCATGGCGGAGTAGGCCCGCAGGCAGAAGGAAACGGAACCCAGGATGCACAGGATCAGCGCCTCCAGGGCAAAGGCCGCGCCGTTGGCCACGACGTCCATGTGGTTATACTGGATCACGGCGTGGACGATGTTCTTCATCTCCCGCCACAGTTCGCCCATGAAGCGGATGTCGAAGGCCGTGATGCAGCAGGCCAGGATGATAACAAGGACCGTGGCGGCGAACCACACGGTGGAGACGATCAGCTTGCTCCAGATCTGCTGGTGAATACTCACCGGCAGGGTCATCATCACATAGCCCTCGTCCTGCAAAAGATTCTTATAAAACCGATTGATCATCAGAATAAAGGCCATGATCCCCACGGCGACGATAGCCACGGTGAAGAGCATGATGAGAATGGTGCCAAGCGTACTCAGGAAGGTGCTGTCGGAATCCAACATTCCCCGGATGGAGAGGTTTGCGCCTACGGACGCCAGCACCAGCAGCCCAAACAGGGGCAGCATGATCCGGGCAGTGGCCCGGAACTCGTGCTTCAATAATTTTCTCAGCATTTGAATACCTCCCGGAACAGGGCGTCCACGCTCATGCCCTTTTCCTCCCGGATCTGATCCACGGAGGACTGGAGCACCAGATGACCCTTGTCAATAAAAACCACCTCGTCCAGCACTTTCTCCACATCTGAAATCAGATGGGTGGAGATCACCACGCTGGCGTCGGGATTATAATTGGAAATAATGGTGGAGAGAATATAATCCCGTGTGGCGGGGTCCACGCCACCGATGGGCTCGTCCAGCAGATACAGCCGGGCGGCCCGGCTCATGACCATAATGAGCTGAACCTTTTCCCGGGTGCCCTTGCTCATCTGCTTGATCCGCTGCTTGGGCTGGATGTTCAGATGGTGAAGCATCTCCTCCGCAGCCTGACGGCGGAAGTCCGGGTAGAAATCCTCGTAAAAATCCATGAGCTGACCGGCGCTCATCCAGGTGGGGATGGCGGTGCGCTCCGGCAGATAGCTGACCATGGCGTGGGTCTCCCGGCCGGGGGTCCTGCCGTCGATCAAAATTTCCCCGCTGCTGGGGGTCAGCAGGCCATTGGCCAGCTTGATGAGGGTGGTCTTGCCGCTGCCGTTGGGACCTAAAAGGCCCACGATCCGGCCCGGCTCAATGGCAAAGCTGACGCCATCCAGCGCCGGAACCTTGCCGTAGCTCTTGGAGAGCTGGTTACATTCTAAAATCGGCATATGTTCACTCCTTTTCCGACTCCTGCCGCAGCAGCGACAGCAAATCTTCCTTTTCAAATCCCAGACGCTCCATATCGGTCAGAAAGGACCGCACCCGGTCCGCCGCCAGTGCATGGCGGGCCTCCGTAATGGCCGTCTGATCCTCCGTTACATAGCGGCCGGAGGTCCGCTGGCTGTACACCAGTCCGTCCCGCTCCAGTTCCGTCAAGGCCCGCTGCATGGTGTTGGGGTTGACGCCCGCCTCCATAGCCAGATCCCGCACGGAGGGCAGCCGCTCTCCCGGCGAGAACGCACCGGAGACGATGCCAGCCCGGATCTGCCCGATGAGCTGGGCGTAGATCGGGGCATCATTGGAAAACTGCCAGTTCATGAGCCACCTCCTTGTACTCTTGTATTAAGTAACTAATACAATAACACAAAATGGGGAATTGTCAAGAGGACAGACTTAAATTTTTGAAATTTTTGCGGAAAACCATGTTTCTGATGACACAGGTTCCGCTTGTCCCACAGGCGGATGCGTGGTATAATATTCTGTCACAATGTAGAATTTCGCCGGAAACTGGCGTGATACAACAATAAGGAGGCTTTCATGAGCTGGAAAGAAAAACGATTGATCACGATTCTGAGCATCATTCTGGCGGTGCTGTGCGCTGCGGTGCTCGTCGTGTTGAGCATCCGCTACCGGGCGGCCCAGGCTGCCAAGGATCAGAACACCGTTTCCCCGTCGGACATCGCGGAGGCAGCCCAGAGTGAATATGTGGCCCTGTCTTACAGCAATGGCTCCACAACGCTGTCCTTCTCCCTGAATGAGGACGGCGTCTGGACCTGGGACAGTGAGCCGGACTTCCCGCTGGACGATACCCACGTCAAGTCCATTCTGACAATTTTGGAGACCCTCAAGCCCCAGCAGACGCTGGATATGCCGGAGGACCTGTCGGTGTACGGATTGGATGCCCCGGATGTGAGCCTGACGGCCACGGCTCCGGATGACGCGGCGCTGACCGTTACCTTGGGGAATGCCACCACCGATGGAACCAGCTATTACGCGACTATCAACAGCGACCCGGACCACGTTTTTATTCTGGCGGGAACGCTGCGTCAGGCCATGCAGACGCCCATCTACCAGATGTGCCGCCTGCCGGTGCTGCCGGAATTGACGGAGAGCACCATCACGTCCATCCAGCTGCAGGGACCGCTGGTGGAGCAGGTGGATCTGGAAGGGAACAGTACTCAAGTCCGGAATTCCACTGTGCTCACTGCCACCCATGCGGAGGATGACAGCACTGCCGTTTCCTGGCGTTCCGGCGGGGCCAATATTACCGATGCCCCGTCCCTGCGGGCGCTGCTGGAGGATCTGGCGGCTTTGAAAGTGGCGGAATGTGTGGACTTCCGTCCCTCTGATGACGCGGTGACCTTCTGCGGTTTTCAGGACCCTGTGACGCTGACGGTGCATTATCAGACCGCCACCGGCATTGAGGGCATTTTTGAAATGAACGTCGGAACTCAGAATATGGATGGCACCGGCCGCTACGTCCGCTTCGGGGACGAGCCGGCCATCTACCTCATGGAGCTGGAGCTGCTGGACCCCATGATGCGGCTGGCCTATCAGGGAATGGAGGAAGCGTCCTGACGGGAGGGAAGAACGATGCGTGTTCTCATAGTGGAGGATGAGGTCCGTCTGGCGGAGACCCTCCGGGACCTGCTGGAGCTGGAGCGCTATACCGCGGACATCTGTCATGACGGGGAAAGCGGTTTGGATAACGCTTTGTCCGACATCTATGATCTGGTGATTTTAGATGTGATGCTGCCGAAGAAGGACGGATTTTCCGTCCTGCGGGCGCTGCGGCAGGCGGGGAAAACCGTCCCAGTGCTGATGCTCTCGGCCCGTTCGGAGCTTGCGGACCGGGTGGAGGGGCTGGACTGCGGTGCGGACTACTACCTCACCAAGCCCTTTGAACCCAAGGAACTGCTGGCTTGCGTCCGGATGCTGACCCGGCGTCAGCCGGAGCAGCGGGCCTCTCAGAATCTGGAATACGGCGATCTGCGGCTGGAAACGGATACCTTTCAGCTTAGCTGCGGAGAGCGGTCCGTCCGGCTCAGCCGGAAAGAATTTGATATGCTGGAGCTGCTGATGCGGAGCCGGGAAATGGTCCTCACCAAGGAGAATCTGATCCTCAAGCTGTGGGGGTATGAATCCGATGCCGAGGACAACAATGTGGAGGTCTACATTTCCTTTTTGAGGAAAAAGCTGGACTACCTCCACTCGAAGGTAAAGATCCGTACCATCCGCATGGTGGGCTACCGGTTGGAGCAGGAAACCTGACTATTCGACTTTTCCACAGCTTTTTCAACATTTTCCACAGACTTTTCGACAAGGGGAGGCACTTGTCATGATCCGGAAACTGCGCTGGAAATTCGTGGCGGTGTGCATGGGGCTGGTGGCCCTGGTGCTCTCGGCGGTGTTCGGCGCCGCCTATCACGCCGTCCGGCAGAATATTGAGGACCTCAGCCGCCAAATGCTGTATCAGGTCTTGCGGGAGGACAGCGGCCGGGGCGCTGTGCCCAACCCCACCATTGAGATCGGCGGGGATCGGGTGCTGCTGCCTTATTTCACAGTGAATATCTGGGGGGATACCGCCTATATCACCGGCGGTACCTATGCCGATTTGGAGAATACCGATACCCTGCGGGACATTCTCAGCCAATGCCTGGAGCAGGAAGCGGCGGAGGGGACGGTCAACGAGTACCATCTCCGCTACCTCTCCATGGACAACGGCCTTTACCGGAAACTGGCCTTTGTGGATATGTCCATGGAGCAGGCGGTGCTGCGGCGGCTGGTCCGTTCCTACCTGCTGATCGCACTGGGAGCTATGCTGGTGCTGCTGGGCATTGCGGCAGCGGCATCCCGCTGGGTCACACGGCCGGTGGAGAAGGCATGGAAGCAGCAGCGGCAGTTTTTGTCGGATGCCTCCCATGAACTGAAGACGCCGCTGACGGTAATCCTCTCCAACGCGGAGCTGTTGGAGGGGGCAGATCTTGCGGAAAAGCCTGCCCGGTGGAGCGGCAACATCCATACCGAGGCGGAGCAGATGCGCACTCTGGTGGAGCAGATGCTGACCTTGGCCCGGGCGGACAATGGCGTCCGCCCTGCCGCCATGGAGCCGCTGAACCTCTCCGATGTGGCCACGGACTGCGTGCTGGCCTTTGAGCCGGTGGCCTTTGAGGCGGGAAAACCTTTGGAGGAGCGGATCGCGGCGGACATTACCGTGGTGGGGGACGCTGACCGGCTGCGGCGGCTGATCTCCATTCTGCTGGACAATGCCGTGAAATACGGCGCGGAGGGCGGCCATATCACCCTGACGCTGGAAAAGATGGACCGGCAGGCCCGGCTCACCGTTACCAATCCCGGTGACCCCATTCCGCCGGAGCATCTGGCCCATCTGTTTGAGCGGTTTTACCGGGCGGACGCCTCCCGTGGGGAAAAATCCGGGTTTGGATTGGGGCTGGCCATTGCGGACACCATCGCCCGGGAACATAAGGGCGTGCTGAAGGCGGAGAGTGATGCGGCGTCCACCCGCTTTACCTTCACCATACCATTGAGAAAACAAGCGTAAAAAGAATGAAAAAGCGGAACGGAGAAGCTCTCCGTTCCGCTTTTGTTAGTTGCTTCGGGTTTTATGCCTTTTTCACCTTGCGGGCCATGATCTCCGGGTCCACGCAGAAGAAGGTGAACTCGCCGGTGGCCAGCAGCTTCTCATCCTCACCCAGAATGTCCACCGCCACCAGGCAAGTGGAGTGGCCCCGGTGACGCACCCGGGCGTCAGCCTGGATTTCACCCTCAGACTGGTTGCGCAGGAAGTGAAGAGCGCTGGTCTGCGTGACGTAATTGCGGCCATCGGTGTGGGCGGCAAAGCCGGTGGCGTTGTCCGCCATGGCGTAAATGGCGCCGCCATGGACCATACCGTAGGAGTTCTTGCTCTCCGGCTTGATGTTCAGCCGGAATACGGCGTGATCTTCCTCTACCATGACCATTTCAATATGGTTGTAAGTGGCAAAGAGATTTTTGCGCTCTTTGTCCTTAAACATTTCAATTGTAATTTCGTCCATTTTGTTTTCGTATACCTTTCTATTGTACTACTTTTTGAGTGTATCACATATTTTCTCTGATTTCTACTCTTTTTTTGAATTCGGGGTTGACAAACGAAAAATGCGTGCTATCATGAACACATGAACAGACATTCAAATGAAAGGGGGCCGCTTATGGAGGACCGCTACAATGTGGAGTGCTGTGATTTGATGCATGCCCACGATGAGATCGTAGAGAGAGTACAAAAGGAGATGCCAGGGGAAGATACCCTGTATGATCTGACAGAACTGTTCCGGATCTTCGGGGATTCCACCCGTATCCGCATCCTGTATGTGCTCTTTGAGGCAGAGATGTGCGTGTGCGACATCGCGGCGCTGCTGGGAATGACCCAATCCGCTATTTCCCATCAGCTCAAGGCACTGAAAAACGCCCGGCTGGTAAAGTCACGGCGGGATGGCAAAACGGTGTTTTATTCTCTGGCGGACGATCATGTGAAAACCATCATCGATCAGGGATTAGAGCATATTCTGGAGTAATTTTTGATTTCCAATTCAGTTCTCATAAATATAAAATCAGGAGGAAGCTATTATGAAGAAGCATTACAAGTTCGAAATCGACTGCGCCAACTGTGCCGCCAAGGTGGAGGATGCCATTAAGAAGATCGACGGCGTCAACAACGCCACGGTGAGCTTCATGACCCAGAAGCTGACGTTGGACGCCGATGACGCCCGTTTTGACGAGATCCTGCAAAAAGTCGTGGCTACCGCAAAGAAGATCGAGCCGGACTGCGAACTGCATCTGTAAGAAACGCTGCCGCTGGCGCGTTTCGGAGCGCAACTGCCGTAAGGCGGCGCTTCGCCTGGTCCCGAAAAGGAGGATACGATGACGACCCTTTCCAAAAAGCAAAGAAAAATGCGGAACCGCATCCTGATTGCGGCGGCTCTGCTGGTTCTTGTCAAGCTGCTGCCCCTTACCGGCTGGGTCCGGGGGCTGTGCTGTCTGGCGCCGTATTTCATCATCGGCTATGATGTGCTGCGGAAGGCGGCACTGGGCATTGTCAATGGGCAGGTCTTTGACGAAAACTTCCTGATGGCCTTGGCCACCGTGGGTGCTTACGCCACCGGGGAGTTTGACGAGGCTGTGTTTGTCATGCTGTTCTACCAGACCGGTGAGCTGTTTCAGGATTATGCCGTGGGCAAGTCCCGGACCTCCATCGCCGCGTTGATGGACATTCGTCCGGACACCGCCAATCTGGAAACGGAAAACGGCTTGGAAACGGTGGATCCGGAGGATGTGGCCGTCGGCTCCGTCATCGTGGTGAAGCCCGGCGAGCGGGTACCGCTGGACGGTACGGTGTTAGAGGGCAGTTCCACACTGGATACCGCCGCCCTCACCGGCGAATCCCTGCCCCGAAGCATCCGTGTGGGCGATGACATCATCAGCGGCTGCGTGAACCTGACGGGGTTGCTGCGGGTGACGGTGACAAAGCCCTGTGAGGAATCCACGGTTTCCAAAATTCTGGAGCTGGTGGAGAATTCCAGCGAAAAGAAAGCCGTCAGCGAGCAGTTTATCACCCGGTTTGCCAAATACTATACCCCCTGTGTGGTATACGCGGCGCTGGCCCTGTTCCTGATCCCTACGGTCCTGCTGGCGGTGCTGCCCACTCTCCCCGGATTTCTGGCGGGCACCGTCTGGACGGATTGGCTCCACCGGGCCCTGACCTTCCTGGTCATCTCCTGCCCCTGCGCGCTGGTGATCTCCGTACCGCTGAGCTTTTTCGGCGGCATCGGCGGCGCCTCCAAATGCGGTATTCTGGTCAAGGGCGGCAACTATCTGGAAGCGCTGGCCAAGGCGGACACCGTGGTGTTCGACAAGACTGGCACCCTGACGAAAGGCACCTTTGCCGTATCCGCCGTCCATCCGGAGGCGGGCTTTGAAGCGGATCAGGTGCTGGAATACGCGGCTCTGGCGGAGCAATATTCCACGCATCCCATCGCCGTCTCTCTGCGGGAGGCCTGCAAAAGCGGAATGGACCGCAGCCGGGTCTCCAACGTGGAGGAGATCGCCGGACACGGTATCATGGCGGAGGTGGACGGCAAGCGCGTCGGCGTGGGCAACAGCCGCCTGATGGAGCGTCAGAGCGTCAACTGGCTGCCCTGCGAGCTGCCCGGCACCATCGTCCATGTGACCATCGACGGCTTCTACGCCGGGCATATCGTGATCGCGGATCAGCCCAAGCCCGACGCCAAGGAGGCCATCGTCCAACTGAAGGCTATGGGTGTGAAAAAGACGGTCATGCTCACCGGCGACACCAAGGAAGTGGCCCATACGGTGGCGGATGCACTGGGATTGGACGAGTACCACGCGGAGCTGCTGCCTGCCGACAAGGTGGCACGGGTAGAGGAACTGCTGAAGCAGGAGACCGGTAAGCTGGCCTTTGTAGGTGATGGCATCAACGATGCGCCGGTGCTGACCCGCGCGGACATCGGCATCGCCATGGGCGGTCTGGGCAGCGACGCGGCTATCGAAGCTGCCGACATCGTGCTCATGGACGATCAGCCCACCAAGATCGCCGCAGCCATCCGCATTGCCCGCAAAACGGTGCGGATCGTGCGGGAGAACATCGTCTTTGCCCTGACGGTGAAAGCCATCGTTCTGGTGATGGGCGCGCTGGGCAAGGCCCCCATGTGGCTGGCCGTGTTTGCCGACGTAGGCGTGGCATTTTTGGCCATTCTCAACGCCATGCGCTGCCTGTATACAGAAAAGGATAAGAAATGATACCACCGCCCCGCCGCATAAAAACGCGGCGGGGCGGTGACTGTCGATAAAGCGGAAAATTTTCGGCAACGGTAAGGAAGGGTGTGCGCGGGAAACCCAAGAAGGGTGTCCTGCGCCATT
>ERZ826016.1583-NODE-1583-length-20910-cov-5.705586_pt1 | contig 20910 bp, 14 predicted proteins | sample MGYA00519872_ERZ826016 | MGnify/ENA primary metagenome ERZ826016 (study PRJEB31778, sample SAMEA3449218) | human gut metagenome | biome: human gut; feature: human-associated habitat; material: faeces | place: United Kingdom | collected 2010/2012 ... | reverse complement strand
TTTTAAAGAACAGTGCTTCGTAAAGCACAGAATGTTAATCATATCAGATCAAACATTCTTTGTCAAAAATAAATTCGTTGTCGACTCAGCGTCGCAACGAAGGATTCGTATTACATACCTTTTTTTAGAATTTGTCAAGAGCAAAACTCAAAATACCGTAAACACGGTATCTACTCTCACTTTTTCCTAAAGAAAACCTCCTGATAGCCAAATTTTGTCCAATCCGTCACACGCATCGGATAAAGGATTCCTTTGAGATGATCGCATTCGTGTTGAACCACACGCGCGTGTAATCCGTCGACCGTATGTTCAATCACATTACCTTCCAAATCGAATCCTCGATAGTGCACAGCGATGGGACGCGTCACCACACCGCGCAAACCTGGCACCGACAAACAACCTTCCCAGTGTTCGATGACTTCTTCACCCACGGGTTCAATCACAGGATTAATGAGTACCGTGCGCGGCACATGAAGAGCTCCCGTTGCACATTCACTCTCATACGTACCAAAACACACGATTTGCTTAGAGACACCGATTTGAGGCGCAGCGATACCAATACCACCTTCAGCGTCCATCGTATCCCACATATCGGCTACCAACTGATGGAGTTCCGGTGACTCCAAGTTGGTAACCGACAGTGCCTTTTGCATAAGGACAGGTTCGCCCATACGCATCACAGGTCTGATCATTTCAATTCCTTGATGGCTTCAGCCACAATATCAACCACGCCACTCACCGCTTTTTGCAACGACGACTCTAACGACGCAAAGTCAATTTCGTCAGCACAGTCACCCATGCCTGCCGCGTGATTCACTGATACGCAGATCCCGGCATAAGGCAAATCGATTTCACGCGCCAACGCGCATTCTGGATAAAGCGTCATCCCGATCATGTCAGCACCATCTCGTTGCATACGACGCACTTCTGCGGCCGTTTCAAGTCTTGGTCCTTGCGTACAGGCATAGACGCCTTCTCGGCGTACATCTTTATTTAAACGATCCGCCGCATCAAGAAGCGTTCGACTCAACGCACGATCAAATGGCCACGTCATATCAACGTGCTTCATACCAAACTTTCCGAAGTCATCGTAATACGACACTTCGCGACCCCAAGTGTAATCAATGAGTTGGTCAGGCACAGCAATACGACCTGGCCCCATATCAGAGGCAATACCCCCAACCGTACCCACAGCAATCACCCCAGAGACACCCAGTTCTTTGAGTGCCCAAAGGTTGGCGCGTGATGGCACACAATGAGGCGCAAACTCGTGCTTGACGCCATGTCGACGCAAAAAGAGAATCGGCGTTCCCCTTAACGTCCCTTCAATCACTGGCGCAGAAGGTTGTCCCCACGGCGTCTCCATCACGATTTCTCGACGATTTTCGATCACATCGTCATTCGTGAAGCCAGAACCCCCAATCAAAGCGAGCATGATTTCATCCTTCTAACTTAAAAGAGAGACCCTTGTTCAGGGGCTTGCGGTTTAACCTGAGTAGCCTCTCTTTGGCTATCAGCTTCTTGACGATCCGTTTCTTGGGGCATCGTCGCAATTCTGTCGGAAGACTCAGCGCTAGGCTTTAGCATTGCCATCAAAGCCTCTTCATCCAAGATACGAATACCCAACGTCTGCGCTTTTTCTAGCTTTGAACCTGCCTCTGTCCCCGCCACCACAAAGTCGGTCTTTTTACTCACAGACCCAGACACTTTTGCGCCCGCGGCAATCAATAGGTCTTTCGCTTCATCTCGCGAAAGCGTCGGCAACGTCCCAGTCAATACAAAGGTCTTGCCTGCCACCAAAGAGGTGGTACCTTCCGTCGGAGCTTCAACTGCTGGCCACATGACGCCAGCTGCAATCAGCGCCTCAATGACAGTGCGGTTATGAGGCTCTTTAAAGAAGGCCACAATACTTTGCGCAATAATTTCACCCACATCATCGACTTGCATCAAAGCCGTTTCATCAGCCGCTTCAAGGCGATCAAGCGTACGGAAATGTTGCGCAAGCGACAACGCAGTCGCCTCACCCACATGACGACACCCTAAGGCAAAAATAAATCGGGCAAAGGTCGTCTCTTTAGCCTTCGCGATATTCGCCAATAAATTGGACGCTGCCTTTGGACCCATGCGCTTAATAGGCTTAGCACTCTCAACAGTCGTACAGGTCGGAGCAATTAACACCTCGTGCGTCAGACTAAAGATATCTGCTGGGCTCTTGACTAGGCCTTCATCGACCAAGAGATTCACAATCTTTTCACCCAAGCCATCAATCCCCATGGCACGACGAGAGGCAAAGTGTACGAGCGACAATTTCATCTGCGATGGGCACACAAGGCCACCCGTACAGCGCGTATCTTTTTCTTCTTCGTCACGAATGGTGGCTGACCCACAAACTGGGCAGACTGACGGCATCACAAAGGGTTCTGTACCCTCTGGTCGACGCTCATGCAAAACACGCACGACTTCAGGAATCACATCCCCGGCACGACGCACGACCACGGTGTCACCCACACGTAAATCAAGACCAGCAATATGGTCTTCGTTATGAAGCGTCGCATTCGAAACAGTCACGCCGCCCACAAAAACAGGCTTCAAGCGTGCGACAGGGGTTAACTTACCCGTACGCCCCACCTGAATATCGATCGCCTCACAGATTGTGAGCGCTTCTTCGGGCGGGTATTTATGCGCACAAGCCCATCGGGGTTCACGGGCAATAAACCCAAGACGCTTTTGAAGTTCAAGGTCATCCACCTTATAAACCACGCCGTCAATGTCAAAGGGCAACGTCGGTCGAAACGCTTCAATGTCATCATGAAAACGCGCCAGAGCTTCTGGCCCCATCACCGCACTATGTTGTTTGGCAACAGGGAAACCCAACGATTCAAGACGATTCAAGACTTCGGTTTGCGTGGGTGCAAAAGCGCCACCAGACACCTCACCCAACGCGTAGGCATAAAAACGTAACGAGCGCTTTGCCGTCACCGTCGGATCTAGTTGACGTAACGATCCTGCTGCGGCATTACGTGGGTTCACGAACAACTTTTGACCGAGTTCAGCTTGACGGCGATTAAGTGCCTCAAAATCCTCGCGATGCATGATCACTTCGCCGCGCACTTCGAGCACATCGGGCACATCCCCTTCAAGCTTTAAGGGGATCGAACGAATCGTACGTACATTGGCCGTGACGTCTTCGCCAACTTGACCGTCACCACGGGTGGCCGCTTGAACCAATACCCCTTTTTCGTAACGCAAATTAGCTGCTAAACCGTCAAACTTCAGTTCACAGTCGTAGTGGACCGCAGGATCATCATCGGTCAAACCTAATTCGCTACGCACGCGTCGGTCAAAAGCCATTGCCCCATCAGACGAAAAGTCTGTTTCGGTATGAATTGAAAGCATCGGCACGGCGTGCGTCACTTTCGCCAAGTCACTACGCACAGCCCCACCCACACGCGCCGTCGGACTTGCAGGATTTTTAAACTCTGGATAAAGCGCTTCTAATGCCTTCAGCTCATTGAAGGTACGGTCATATTCCGCATCAGGGACACTCGGCGCATCCAACACATAGTACTCATGATCCCACTTTTCAATTAAAGCAATGAGCTCACGCATACGCTCAGGCACCTTCGTGGGTTCAAGGGCTTTTGCCTTGGCTTCACCCGAAAAATCGTCATCCAAAAGGGAGGTTTCAGTCATGATGCTTTCTACAAAAAGCCCGCCGTCTGCATCGTGTCAGCACAGCGGGCAAAAATGAGAGTGATGAGGGATTAAGCCACTTTGGCTTGACAGGCACTACGTGAGAAGAGCAACTGTGCGCGTTCTGAACCAGGACGCACACCGCTCGTCGTCATCTGTAGCGAGCGCGCTTCAATTTCATCCTGAAGCATCATGGCACCCAAAGCTTCGATACGATTACCCGCACAATCGACCCACACACCGTCTAAATGATTCGCAAAATGGTTGGCAAGCTGGAAGAAACGCTTTAAGTCACCTCGAGAGAGACTCGCCATTGGCACATCAAACACGAGACGCAAAGAGGCCATGCCATCTGCGCCCGTTTCAAGGGTCATCACCGGTTCGCTCGACTTAGGATCCATGCGGTATTCTAGTCGTGCACTGCCGCTCTTAAAGCCCGCTGTTTCGCCTAACTTCACAAGTTCATCGTAAGTCAACGTCTTGTCTGCTGACGGGATAATCTTGAGTTCAAGCATCTTGTCGTAATAAGACACGAAGCGAGAAATCTGCGCGGCAGTCGCAATTACCTGCGGCATATCAGCAGACATACGAACATCGACATCATTTTGCGCAGCCGCTTGTTCGAGCACCTGCAAGAAGCTCGATGCCATCACTTCGTCAAGCATAGCAGCACGATTAGCAACGACAAGCGTCGCAATCAAATGCACCGCATCCCCAACGAGCGTGTTCTCTGGGTAAACCTGATAGTAAAGCCCGTCATCCTTTGCCTTCGCCCAAAGACTGACAGGTAACGGTAACGACAATTCGCTCACCTGACGAATCAATGAGTCAATCGCGCCATAAGGGAAGACCTTTCCTTCATAGGGCGTAATATCAAGAATCCACTGAATACCACGATCGACCGGAGGTTCCTTCGTACCGAGCGTACGACGACTCATAAAGCCGCTTTCGTCTAAAGCGCCTTTGATTTCAGCCATCTTTTTCTTCCCCAGTTCTTCATAAACAGGGGGAGTATCAGAAGGCTGTTCGTCAGGTTGCATCTCAATCGCTGGTTCAGACTCACCCACTGGCGTATCGGTCTTGGGCATCTCAGTATCTAACTGAGGTTCTTGACGAGGTACAGGTTCTTCTTCCTCCTTTAAAACATCCTTAATAAAGGTCTCACGTTTTAGAGGGGTTTTACGGCTCTCACGCAAACGACGTTCTTCACGAAGAGAACGCCAAAAGAAGAAAGCGATAACCGCAAGGGCGGCCACAATAAGAATGATCTGAGTTTCACTCATAGAAATTAGATATCCGACGTGTTGTCAACACTCACAGGGAGTCGATCTTATGATTGTACGCACTTTTTAAGCGCCTGCGATGCGAACGGCGTTTTCGACATCCACACTCACAACTCGACTCACCCCAGCTTCTTTCATGGTCACCCCAATCAAAGCCCCAGCAAATTCCATCGTCACGCGATGGTGCGTAATCATCAAGAACTGGGTTTCTTTAGACATGGTTCGACATAAGCCCGCAAGGCGCGCCTGATTTGCTTCGTCAAGCGGCGCATCCACTTCGTCCAAAAGACAAAATGGTGCGGGGTTCAACTTAAAGATCGCAAAGACCAAAGCTGTAGCCGTTAAAGCTTGTTCGCCCCCAGACAAAAGCTTGACCCCAGTGTTCTTTTTGCCAGGTGGCTGTGCTTTGACTTCAACACCAGCCGCAAGCACATCGTCGCCCGTCATCACCAGCTCTGCGTGCCCTCCTCCAAAGAGGTCTGTAAACGTTTGACCAAAATAGCCGTTCACCTCATCGAACGTTGCTTTGAGTCGCTCTCTAGTTTCCGCATCAATCTTACGAATGGCAGCCTCGAGCGTTTCAATCCCTTTTTCAAGGTCTTCAACCTGACGTGCCGTAGCTTCTAGCGTCCGTTTGACAGCCTCTAAATGTTCAAGCGCTGCATGGTTAACCGCCCCTAAGCCAGCGATCTCGCTAATCAAACGAAGGACTTTGGCTCGAACACTTTGGGCTTTTTGTGGTCGCGCGGCGGCAACTTCGGCTAACGCTTGACGATCGGCATTGAGTTCCAATAAGCGGTCGTCAAACTGCGTTCGAAGGCTCTCTTTCATTTGGCGCTCAACGCGCTTCACCCCTAAAGCTTCGGTCATTGGCATCACCATAGACTGCGCTTCGGCGTATGCGGCTTGCATCGTGGCCAACGCAAGACGTGCTTTTTCAGTCGCATCCCTTTTATCACGATAGTCAACTTCAGCCTTTTGAAGGGCTTCAAGCGCTTCCATTTGGTTTGAGCTTTCAATCGCCACCTTTGTCGTGGCAATGACTTCGTTAGCCAAAGCAATGCGCGTTTCTTCACGACGAATGTCTTCATTCAAAGCAGCATCGCTTTGTTCGAGCAGTCGACGTGCGTCTTTAAGCTGACTTTCTTTAAGTCGTGCCATCTCGCCTTGGTGCTTTAATGTCGTCAAAGCGGTTTGTTTTGCCTTAAAAGCGTCTTCGGTCCGTTTGGCTTCAGACAAAACGCTCGCCATTTCGCGTGCGACTTTTTCGGCGGTTTCTTCCGCCTCATCAGCAAGCTCATTAGCTTCTTCAGCTAACGCAGCCGCTTCTTCGCATTCCTCTTCAAGTTCATCTCGACTACGCTTTAGATCAGCCAAACGCTGTTGGTAAGCCGCCAAACGTTCTTCTTGGGTTTTAAGATCAACACGTATTTGATTGACCGCTTGCTCGGCTTGACGCGCGCGCTCTGAGGCAACTTTCACTTCACGTGCAGCGCTTTCAGCCTTCAGCTGTCCCGCTTGACGCGCTTTATCTAAATCGTCAAGCTGATCTTCAAGCGCATAGAGGCGCTCACGCACCTCAGCAATCTCTTGCTGACGTGAGAGTAGCGAGAGACTTGGATCATCAGCCGCCCAAATCGCCAAAGTCGCTCGTGTCAAACGATCCCCTTTGGGCGTCACTAACATCACGCCTTGCGGTAATGCCTGACGTAGTCGTAACCCCGTCGCTAAATCGTCAACGCAATAAACACCATGCAAACGATCTGCCAACGCACGACCCAAATCCGCGTCACGAACCTTCACAAAATTTAATAATGGCGCTAAAGAAACGCCCGACACGTTCAAGGCTTGAGGCACATCCGTAGGTTCACCTTTTTCGACAAACCCCAAAAGGGCTGGCGGACGTTGACCCTCATAGCCTTTCGCCGTTTCTAAAAAACGTAAACACTTGGCCGCTGCGTGCGCCCCTAAGACTGCTTCTGCTGCGGTCACCCAGCGAGGATCAGTATCAAGTCCTTCGGCTAAACGAGGCAGACCATCGAGCCCTTCTTTGGCTTCAAAGTCCGACAACTTACCACCGGCTTCTGCTTTCTTTTGAATGGCTTCAAGCGCATCTAATTTAGCCGCCGCTTCTTTTTGTTGTGCAAGCGCCGAAAAATAGGCTTCATGATGGCGGTCACGCGCCGCAGAGGCATCCTCCGCTTCGATGGTTGCCATCTCGAGCTTGGCACGCGCCTCTTCGGCGAAAGCTAAACCCTCTTCCAAATCAAGTTTTAAGCGTTCGACCTCTTTCGTGTCCGGTGCTTCTAACCCACTTTGGGTTTGAGTGAGTCGCATCAAACGCTGCCGACAATCGGTCGCGCGTTTAACGGCCGCCTCGGCTTTCGTAACGGCCACTTTGGCTTGCGATTTGGCATCCGCTTCGGCGCGTCGTGCTGTCGTTGCACGCGCATTCGCTTCTGTCCATGCGTCTTCGGCCTCATACATGACTTCTTCAGCAGCGGCGAGACGTTCGTCAAAGTCGTCTAGCGCAGCTTCAAGTTCACGCAACTCTGTCGCATTACGCGCCATGACGGCTTGATTGGTCTGTAACGCATCCTTTTTGGCAGCAATGGTAATGGACGCTTTTTGGATTTCAGCTTCAGCAGATTGGCGCTGCTCTTGACGACGCTTGATTTCGGCCTCAGCGGTTGTCAACTTCTTTTCAGCTTCTCTCAAAGCCATATTCGCGGCCGACTCAAGGTTTTCTGCTTCACGAACGGCCGTTTCTAAAGCAGGCATGCCTTGCGCAGCATGCGTTGCTTCGGCTTTCTTGGTTTCGATTTCCGCTTCGCCTTTAGCAATCTCAGCATCAAGTTTCTTCAAGGTCTCATGCACTTCGGCATATTGAATCCAGTACCAAAGGGCTTCAGCAGCATTTTTTTCTTCGGTTAACGCCTGCCAACGACGTGCCACTTCTGCTTCAGCCTCTAGGCGGGTCGCCTCTTCTTGCTTCACCACTTGCATGTCGCGAACGCGCTCTAGATTGCCGCGTGTTTGATTCAGGAGCGACTCGGTTTCTTTGCGTCGCTCTCTATAGAGCGATACGCCAGCCGCCTCTTCTAAATAAACACGCATTTCTTCAGGGCGCGCACGAATAAAGTTGGAGATCATGCCCTGAGAAATAATGGCGTAACTACGAGGCCCAAGTCCCGTGCCTAAAAAAATCTCTTGAACGTCACGACGACGAACTTGTTGGTGATTAATAAAGTAAGACGAATGGCCGTCTGACGTCACCACACGCTTAACACTCAGTTCAGCGTAATCAGCCCAAGGCCCCTTTAAACGCCCGTCGTCATTTTGCAAAATCAGTTCAACACTCGCGCGGCCCATCGGCTGACGAGAAGTAGACCCCGCAAAGATCAATTCTTTCATTGAGGCCGACCCACGTAATTCGGAGACGCGTGCTTCCCCTAGCACCCAACGCACCGCATCAATGATGTTGGATTTGCCGCACCCATTAGGGCCCACAATCCCCACCACTGGATGAATGAGTTCAATTAGCGCAGGATCAGCAAAGCTTTTAAAGCCTGCCAACTTAATTTGACGTAAACGCAAAAGTGGTCTCCCGAGAATCTACCGAGCCATGATTATTTTTTGATCCCTCAGTTTAATGGATGCGATCGTTTTACACACGCTTCATTCGGCGCGATCTTGATCGTCTTTCACAACAGTACTAGGTGGATACACTTATAATGTTGATTAACTTTGCCAATCAGATCAACGCGCTATGCGGTCTGCCTGGCTTTATTGATGATTGTCCCATTCAACGAAAGCGCGCCACGCCCTGACGTTGACTCTTTTTTAATCGGAAGATTCCATGTACGAAATTGCCCCGTTGCTTGATGATCCCATTCACAACCTCAAGACCGTCCGCGATGTGTTCCGCTGGGCTATCACGGAAATGGAAAATGCCGACATCTCCTACGGTCATGGTTCGCCTGACAGCTGGGAAGAAGCCTCTTTTTTGATTTGCCGCGGTTTGAAGTTGCCGTTTGAACACTTTGAAACCTTCTTAGACTCCGCGCTCACACACAATGAATTGACGCGCCTCGTACATCTCATTGACCGCCGTGTTCACGAAAAAGTGCCAACCGCCTATCTGTTGCGCGAAGCTTGGCTCACCGAACACCGCTTCTATATTGACGAACGCGCTTTGATTCCGCGCTCTTTTATTGCTGAACTGCTTGAAGAAGATCTTGCCCCTTGGGTTGAAGACCCATGGAGTGTCGGTAGCGTGCTTGACCTTTGTACGGGGTCTGGTTGCTTAGCCATTCTTGCGCAAGGCACCTTCCCTGATGCGAAGGTAACAGGCTCTGACCTTTCGCCCGATGCTCTTGAGGTCGCTAAGATCAATCGCCGAGACTACGGCATGGAAGAAACGCTCGAACTCGTTCAGGGTGACCTTTTTGAAAACCTTCAGGGTCGCACATTTGACCTCATTATTTCGAACCCGCCATACGTCACCGACGCGAGCATGGACACATTGCCAAGCGAATATCGTCATGAACCAACGATGGCCTTGGGTGCTGGGGTCGACGGTATGGACGTTGTGCGCCGTATGCTCCCTGAAGCCGGTGCCCATTTAAATGAAGGCGGCATGATCGTGGTTGAAGTGGGCGATGAAGCCGAAGCGGTTGAAGCCACCTTCCCTGGTCTTGAACTCACGTGGCTCACCACGTCTGGCGGCGACGATCAAGTGTTCTTGGTCACAAAAGAAGCGCTTGACGCTTATTTTGCTTAAGCCACCTAACGCCATCACAACCTATGTTGCGTTTATTAAATCTTTCGCTCGCGCGCGGCACGCGTATTCTTTATCGTCAGGCGACGCTCACCACGTCGCCAGGTGAACGTATCGGTTTAGTGGGTCCCAATGGCTGTGGTAAGTCCACACTCTTTGCAGCCATTTTAGGTGACCTCACGCCTGAAGATGGTGACCTTGAAACGCCGCCACAGGATCGCATTGCGCATGTCGCCCAGAGTTTTACGGGTGAGAATCTCCCGGCCGTTGACTTTGTGTTGGCAGGACACGCCCCTCTTATGGCAGCGCGCGCCGCCCTCGCTCAAGCTGAAAGCTGTGGCGACGATATGCGTCTTGCACAGGCGCACGCCAACCTTGCTGAATTGAACGAAGGTGCGATCGTTGCACAAGCCCGAACGATTCTCGCGGGGCTTGGTTTTAGCCAAGCCGATACTGATCGCCCTGTTTTTGACTTTTCGGGCGGTTGGCGTAACCGTATTGCGCTCGCACGCGCTTTGATGTGCCCGGCCGACCTTTTGCTTCTTGACGAACCCACGAACCACTTGGACATTGATTCGTTGATTTGGCTCGAAAACTGGTTACATCGTGTCGAAGCAACCGTCGTCATTATTTCGCATGACCGCGAATTTTTAGACCGTAGTATCAATACCATTTGGTCGATTGAGGACGGGACGATCTGCCGCTACGCCGGCAACTATTCGAGTTTTGAAGATCAACGTATCGAAAAGCTCCGCTTGCAAGATGCCGCAGCGCGTGCCTACGAACGCGAAGCGTCACACTTAACAAGCTTTATTGAACGCTTCCGTGCCAAAGCCACCAAAGCACGCCAAGCGCAATCCCGTATCAAGATGCTCGAAAAACTCAAGGCGGTTGAACCCGTTCGCGCCAAACGCGAATGGCGTTTTGAGTTTCCAAAGCCGTTGCGCCTTCCTGAGCATTTGGTAGACACCGAAAACCTGCGATTGGGCTATGGTGACCGAACGATCATCGATCGCGTCACACTTTGCATTCGCTCTGGCGAACGCTACGGGATTCTTGGGGTCAATGGCGCAGGTAAGTCCACGTTAGTCAAAGGCATCGTCGGCGACTTGGCACCCATGAGCGGTGAACTTCGACGCGGTCAGGGGCTAGAAATCGGTTACTTTGCTCAGCACCAGCTTGATCAATTGCGTCCCGATGAAACGCCCTTAGAACATATGCGTCGTCTTGCGCCTGATGTTCGTGAGCAAGAATTGCGTGACTACTTAGGCATTTATCGATTCTCAGGCGACTTTGCATCCGCTTTAGTGGGACCCATGTCGGGTGGCGAAAAAGCCCGTCTAGCGTTAGCGCTCTTAGCTTGGAAAAAGCCTAATCTCTTAGTGCTTGACGAACCGACCAACCATCTCGACATGGAAACGCGCGAAGCGCTCACCATGGCCTTGTCAACCTATGAAGGGGCCGTGTTGATCGTCTCGCATGACCGTCACTTGTTACGTGCGACGACCGAGCAACTCATTCTTGTCCATGATGGCGTTGTGCAACCCTATGACGGTGACCTTGACGACTATGCTCAGTTGGTGTTGGAGCATCGTCGTACGACAGTCGCTGCCGAAAAAGCGGCTGCTCAAATAGACAAAGAGCCTAACATCAATCGTAAAGAAGCGCGTCGCCAAGAAGCTCAAGAACGTCAGCGCATTGCTGCGCTTCGTAAGCCTCTTCAAAAGGAACTCGCTAAAGTTGAAAAACAGTTGGCCGAAAAGAATGCGGAACTTAAGACGCTATCAGACCGTTTAGCAGACGGCGACTTCTATACGTCAACAGACCAAGAAGAAGTGGCTCGAGTTTTACGAGAGCATGGCGAATTAAAGCCTATCGTCGAAGAACTCGAAATGCGTTGGCTCGAACTTTCAGAAGAAATCGAAGCCGTCGCTTAAAGCGACTTCACTTAACCATCACTCGAACCGATCTGTTTGTCTTGCTATCTACAGATCGGTTCTTTTTTCAACGATTCTCTTTAAAATGAAGGAAACTTCATTTTTTAATCATTGCCCCATTGGTTCACACGGAGAAAACACGCTATGCGTAGATACAACATCGCCGCGACCGCGAGTACGATGCACGCTTTTATTTCTAAGCGCGAAGTTCTGGACTTCGATAAAGCTGACCTCACTAGCGCCTCCGCGGTTGTGATGACCGCTGAAGAAGCGCTCTCAGGCAAACTAGAACGTGTCGAAGCCACGGCTTTTGGTATCCCCGTCATTTTGTTGAACGACGGCGCAAAACTCCCGCCTGAACTCTTTGGTAAGGCTGTGTCGGTCATCAACTCTCAGCCTGACAACGTGGGGCTTTATGGTCGCTTGATTGACGCGGCCGCCAAGAAGTATGAAGCGCAAATCCTGCCGCCCTTCTTTGGCAAACTCGAAAACTACGTGCGTAACGGGAATGTCCACTTTGACTGCCCGGGTCACCAGGGTGGCGCATTCTTCCGTCGTCATCCAGCGGGTCGTCAGTTTGCTGACTTCTTTGGCGAAAACGTTTTCCGCTCGGACCTTTGTAATGCCGACGTGGCCATGGGTGACCTTTTGATTCATGAAGGGGTACCACACGATGCGCAACAATTTGCTGCCAAGGTCTATAACGCCGACAAAACGTACTTTGTTTTGAATGGCACCTCAGCCTCCAATAAGGTCGTCTTGAATGCCTTGTTGACCCCGGGCGACTTGGTGCTCTTTGACCGCAACAACCATAAATCCAATCATCACGGGGCTTTGATTCAAGCAGGGGCCACCCCAATCTACCTTGAAACGGCTCGCAATAGCTATGGCTTTATTGGCGGTATCGACGACCATTGCTTTGACGAAGCCTACTTACGCGACTTGGTGCGTGAAGCAGCACCCGAACGCGCTGACGATAAGCGCCCATTCCGTCTCGCCATCATTCAATTAGGGACCTATGACGGTACGATCTATAACGCGCGTCAAGTTGTGGATCGTATCGGTCACTTGTGCGACTACATCCTCTTTGACTCGGCATGGGTGGGCTATGAACAATTCATCCCGATGATGAAGGATTGTTCGCCCTTGTTGCTTGATTTGGGACCAGAAGACCCCGGCATTTTCGTCACGCAATCCGTCCATAAGCAGCAAGCGGGCTTTTCGCAAACCTCGCAGATCCACAAAAAAGACAAGCACATCAAGGGGCAAAAACGCTATTGCACGCATAAGCGCCTCAATAATGCCTTCATGATGCACGCATCAACGAGTCCCTTCTACCCGCTTTTTGCTGCGCTTGACGTCAACGCCAAGATGCACGAAGGCGAAAGTGGTCGTCGTTTGTGGGCTGACTGCGTCCGTGTCGCCATTGACGCCCGTAAAGAAATGCTGACCTGCTGCCACCATATCAAGCCTTTTATTCCGCCAATGGTGAACGGCAAAGCTTGGGAAAACTATCCGACCCAACAGATTGCGCGCGACCTTCGCTTCTTTGCGTTTGATCCTAAGGATACGTGGCATCACTTCGAAGGCTATGCCAAGAATCAGTACTTCGTAGATCCGTGCAAATTCTTGCTCACCACGCCAGGTATTGATCCGAAGACGGGTGAATACACGGACTTTGGTATTCCGGCGACCATCTTGGCGAACTTCTTACGTGAAAACGGTGTGATCCCTGAAAAGAGCGACTTGAATTCGATTCTTTTCTTGATGACCCCGGCTGAAGACCATGCCAAGATGGCTCATCTTGTCACTCAGATCGCTCGATTTGAACAGTTCATTGACCAAGATGCCCCTGTCGAAGAAGTACTCCCAATGCTTTATCAGGCCAATGCTGAACGCTATAAGGGTTACACCATCCGTCAGCTTTGCCAAGAAATGCACGACTTCTATAAGGCACTCAATGTGAAGGAACTTCAAAAGCTGATGTTCCGTAAAGCCGAATTCCCGCCTTGCCGCATGAATGCGCAAGCCGCACACTACGAATTCATTCGTGACAACGTTGAACTCGTTGCCCTTGCCAACGCCGAAGGTCGTATCGCCGTCGAAGGGGCGCTCCCCTATCCACCGGGCGTGCTTTGCGTTGTCCCAGGCGAAGTCTGGGGTGGCGCAGTGTTGAAGTACTTCTTGGCCTTAGAAGAAGGTATCAACCGTTTCCCTGGTTTTGCACCAGAACTTCAAGGGGTCTATATCGAGACCGACGAAGACGGTCGTAAGCGTGCTTATGGCTATGTCCTCACAAAAGAACGTGAAGCTGAACTCTTGAAGTAATTCGGCTTTTCATCTGTTAAAGTGGCTCGCTTCTCTCACCAGAAGCGAGCCGTTTTCATTTCGACTCTAGCTAGTTATCCTTAGGATTGATTCTCTAGCAAGCCTTTAATCTCAAATCCCTTTGAGGTATTACCTTTCGATTACTTCAAAAATCAGTGACACTACCTTTAACGCATGGCCAACAACACATTCCTTTTCCTCACAACAGGCCATCCGTGAAGGAGTCATCATGCATAAGCGCACTTTTCTTCGTTCGTTAGTTGCTCTCTCTGCGATTGGTAGCCTTGGCCTACTCACAGCCTGTGGTGAATCTGCGCCGTCTTCTGTCAAAGTAGGCGTCACAGCTGGCCCTCATGCAGCGATTGTGACAGCTGCCGCTGACGTCGCCGCAAAGCGCGGTCTCAAGGTCGAAGTCGTCGAGTTTACGGATTATGTGACACCGAATACAGCACTCAACGACGGTGCACTTGATTTAGCGGTCTATCAGCATGAGCCCTTCTTGAATAACTTCAACAAACGTCAAAAGACCAAGCTCGTCAACGTCGCTGACGCGGTCGTGCAACCCATGGGCTTTTACTCGAACAAGGTGCATAACCTCAAGGATGTGCAATCAGGTAGCCTCTTTGCGATCCCGAACGACCCTACGAATAGCGGTCGTGCGCTCCTCCTTTTGCAAGCCTCAGGCCTTATTACGCTCAAAGACGGTCAAGGCGCTGATGCTACATTGGACGACATCGTGAAGAATCCGAAAAACATCAAGATTCGTGAACTCGAGGCCGCGCAATTGCCGCGTAGCCTCGATGATGCAACGGTGGCCGTGATCCCGATGAACTACGTGATTAGCGCCGGTCTCTCGCCCGAAAAACAAGGTTTCTACTTTGAGTCGCTTGACGCACCATTTGCTTTGATCGTGATTGCCGCACGTGAAAACAATCAGACCGACGCCAAGGTCAAGGCCTTCATCGAAGCCTATCGTTCGCCGGAGGTCAAGGCGTTTGTAGAAAAAACGTTTAATGGCACAATCAAAACGAGTTGGTAACTTTACAAAGTAATGCCTCAAAGAAACCCGTAGCCCGCCGCTCTGCGCTACGGGTTTTCCCGTTTTGAGGATGTCGTGTTATCAGGTCGACTGATAGGATAGACGAGTACAAAGTCGCTTAAAGAGACCAGTAACGTCCAACAGCGCACTTTGCGTTCCGCTGACAAAAAAAGTTGACCCCTATCGTTCTTTTGTCGGCGATCAGTTGGTCGTATTTTCTCGCGGACTCACGATGAGGAAAACCGTCCAACGGCCACCTTCCGTCCTCATCGGAGACCTCATATGCTCGGTATCATTATCACAATCGCAGTGATCGCCGTCGTCGCTTACTGCGTCCTCAAAAACTACTATCCACCGATTATTTTGCTCTTAGCAGGCTTGGCCATGTTGGTCTTTGCCGCCATGCTTGGCGTCGATCCGATTGACGCCAAAAAGAGTACCAACTTCATTGGCTTTGACTTCGTTCAGGCTTTTACGAACCAAATGAAAGGACGCTTGCCTGGGCTTGGTCTCAACATTATGTTGATCGCTGGCTTTTCCTTTTATATGGACCGTATTGGTGCCTCTAAAGCGCTCGTCAAACTCTGCGTCAAGCCACTCTCTGCGATTCGTTCACCATACGTCTTGCTTGCCGTCACCTATGTGGTTGGCCAATTCATGGCGCTCTTCATTAATAGTGCTGTCGGACTTGGTCTTTTGCTGATGGCGAGCGTCTACCCGCTTTTGGTTGCCTTAGGCGTTTCTCGCGCCTCAGCCGCTGCTGTGATCGGGTCAACCTGCTGCTTGGACTTAGGCCCTTCGTCCTCGAACGCCATGCGTGCCGCAGACTTGATGCAAACCGACGTTGTGACCTACTTCGTGCATAGCCAGATTCCAGTAGCCATCTGTGTGATTACGACGGTCGCTTTGGGTCACTTCTTCGTGCAGCGTTGGTTTGATCGTCGTGATGCAGCAAAGCTTGGCGCTGAAGCCAAAGTCACGAAAGCTAGCGATGAAGACCTCGCGAAAGCCTTTGAAGGCGCAGGTCCTGCACACTACGCCTTGCTTCCGATGCTCCCGCTCGTCCTTTTGATCATCTTTTCGCCCATGGTCTACGACGGCATCAAACTTTCTTTGCAAACAGGCATTCTTGTGTCACTCTTGATTGCTTTCTTCGTTGACCTGATCACTCGTCGTCGCTTTAAGGATGTGTGCCAAACCACGAGCGCTATCTTTGAAGGGATGGGTAAGGTGTTTACGTCGACGGTCGCGTTGATTTGCTGCGCCGAACTCTTTGCACTAGGCATGAATAAGTTGGGCGGCATCACGGCCTTGATTTCGGCTGCCGCGTCCATGGAATCTGCGGGCGTTTGGGTGATGTTAATCATCATGCTCACGATCATGGTTGTTGCAACGGTTGTGACGGGGTCGGGCAACGCTGCCTTCTTCGCCTTTTCGCCGTTATTGCCTGAAGCGGCCGCGAGTGTTGGCATTAGTACTGCCGTCCTCGTTGTGCCAGTGCAACTTTCTGCAGGGCTCGCACGCACGATGTGCCCGATCGCTGGTGTGATCATTGCCGTGGCTGGGATTTCAGGGCTCACTCCCTTTGACATCATTCGCCGCACGGTACCCGTGATGTTACTCGCCTTAATCGTGAACGTTGCCGCTTCGGCTGCATTCCTTTAACGCTGTGATTGTCTGATTGATTTTGCAGGAGACTTTAAAAATGGCTCTTCTTATTAAAAATGCACGTGTTTTTGCGCCTAAAGACTTAGGCGTCGCTGATGTTTTGATGGCCAACGAACGCATCCTTGCTGTGGGTCCCGATCTTGCACCTAACCTCCCCGACCTTCAGACCATTGATGCCAAAGGCATGATTCTGACGCCGGGCTTCTTTGACCAACACATTCACGTCACAGGTGGCGGCGGTGAAGGTGGTCCTGCGACGCGTACGCCTGAACTGCAGCTCTCAGAACTCATTGAATGCGGCACAACCAATGTCGTGGGTGTCTCAGGCACCGACTACACCACTCGCTCAATCCCGAACTTGCTTGCCAAGGTGCGTGCCCTTCAAGCCGAAGGCGTATCGGCTTGGATGTACACCTCGAACTATCGCTGTCCACCCTCTTTATTGACCGACTCCATCGGCAACGACCTCTTCTTTGTGCCTGAAGTCATTGGTGTAAAGATTGCTTTAGGTGACCATCGCTCATCGTTCCCAGACACGCAGACCGTGCTCTCGATGCTCGCCGATATTCGTGTCGGTGCCATGTTAGCTGGCAAGATCGGTTTCTTGCACATCCATACGGGCAATATCCCGGGCACGTTCGACATGTTTAATGACATCTTGAGCCGTGGTTTCCCGATCCGTCATATCCGTCCGACACACTGCGGTCGTATCCAGCACGTCTTTGATGACGCCGTCAAGTTTGGCTTAAAAGGCGGTTGGATTGATATTTCGACAGGCGCCTCTTGTTGCTTTGATCATCCTGCGACCGCTGTCGTTGAAGCCATCAAAGCGGGCGTTGATCCGACGCATATCACGATGTCAACGGATGGTCATGGTTCAGTGCCACGCTTTAACGAAAAGGGCGAAATGGTGGGTCTCGGCGTTGGCGGCGTGACAAGCAACCTCTCAGAAACCATTCGTCTGATTCGTGACCATGGTATGCCGATCGAACAGGCGATTACGTTTACGTCCTCCAACGTCGCACAAGCCTTAGGGCTGGCTGGCCACGGTGTTGTCGAAACAGGTGCTTGCGCCAATGCATGTCTCTTTACGGAAGACTTTGAATTGAAGGGTGTCTTCGCACGCGGACGCGAAATGATGCGCGATGGCAACATCATCGTCAAAGGTACGTTTGAATATTAATTCGATGTCTCTTTGAGAACCTCACGCTAGCGGCTCTAGACTCAAGTCTTGGGCCGCTTAACTTTTGATGTTGATCCAAAAGAAGCCTTTACCAATTACAGGCGAGGTTTTAAAATTTGTTCTGTGTTCTCTCAAGAACCACCGTTGTTAATTGAAGTTTCAGTACTCAGAGAAGAACTTCATGCTTCGGCCTTTTGGCTCCAAGCATCGCTCTAGGAAATTGAGGAAGGGAAAAGAAATGCAAATTGAAAAGGAATGGCTTCATGCAACCCTCAATGACGCTTGTGAAGCGCTTCAGGATGCGCTCAACAAGGTCGAGGATGGCGATCAAGAAGATGCCCTTGAAGTTCTCAACCATGATCTCGTTCATGTCTATGCCAAGCTGAATTACGCGGTCAATACCGCTCGCTTGGGTCCAGCTGCGCTTAATGCGCTTTCTGAAGACGAACTCATTGGTTGGCCTGCTCGTATGCCGTTTCTCACCTTAGACGAACTCGAAACCATCGGCGACGAAGAAGACTTCGACGAGGACGAAGACGATGAAGCTGTTCTAGCCAATAACGGTAAAGCGTGATTGCGACCGTTTGCAAGGCCAATAGACCAAAAGCGCCAACCTATCAAAGTTGACGCTTTTGTCGTTTTTAAGGGTCTCTCAAAAGCCCTCAAGCTCGATTAATCACCGCGCCCAGGTCGTAAATCAGAGAGTCGCCATCCCATAGTGAACATCAAACCAAAGTAAATCACAGCTGCCGCAGCAACCATACCCAAGACCCCGCCTGCGCGCATCATCCAAGGCATCGTAGTCCACGTGACAAAGGTCTGCCCCCAGGCCAAGGCCACGCCCATGACCACTGTGGCTAGAAGAATACGGCCTAGTGCTTTGGTCCAGCCTGAAAGCGGCTGATAGATCCCTCGACGACGAAGAATCACCAACAACGTCCCGGCATTAAAGACACTCCCCACCCCCACAGACAAGGCAAGCCCTGCGTGTGAAAAAAGAGGCACTGACACGAGGTTCACTAGCTGCACTACGACCAAGCTCCAAAAGGCCACCTTGACCGGCGTACGGATATCTTTTCGGGCATAAAAAGCGGGCGCAACGATTTTGAGTGCAATGAGACCAATTAAGCCTACCGAATACCCAACCACTGCTAACGCTGTTTGCGACACGTCGTAGGGCGTAAAGTTGCGACCCTGAAAAAGAAATGACACCAGCGCTTCGCTTGTTAACCATAGACCCACGGCTGCTGGAATGCCGACCAACATCACCAAACGCAAACCACGGTCTAAAAGCGTGTTATAGCGTGCCATATCGCCCTTCGCATAAGCGCTCGAAAGTCCAGGCAATAAGACCGTACCCAAAGCCACACCCAACAAGGCCGTTGGAAATTCCATCAGGCGGTCAGCAAAATTTAACCACGTCACAGCACCGTGCCCTAAGTGCGAAGCGATATTGGTATTGATCAAAATCGAAAGCTGCGCGACCCCTACCCCAAAGAGAGCAGGCACCATGAGCTTCAAAACACGACGAACGTCCGTATCTCCTAGGCTCGCTTTGAGGCTAGCGGGTCGAATCACAATCCCTAAACGACATAACGCAAAGTACTGCGTACCAAGCTGCAAAACACCCCCTACAATCACAGCGACGGCTAATGCCCAAATAGGTTCCTCTAAGCGCGGGGCTAGCCACAACGTACACCCAATAAAAGAGAGATTCAAAAGCACTGGTGTAGCGGCTGGAATCGCAAAACGCTTCCATGTATTAAGAACCGAGGCAGCTAAAGCCGTCAATGCCATGAAGGCGATATACGGAAACATAAAGCGCGTTAAAGCAGTCGCCAAGTCAAAGGCCTCAGGATCTGAAGACAAACCACTCGCAATCGCCCAAACCAACAATGGCGCCACTAAGACCCCTAAGACACTTGCAGCAAAGACAGCGAGCGCTAAAACGGTAAAAACGTGATCAATGAACGTACGGTCTGTGCCATCTTCTCTTGCCTTCACATCAGCGAGCATCGGCACGAAAGCTTGCTGAAAAGCACCTTCAGCAAAAAGACGACGTAACATATTAGGCAAACGGAACGCCACGTAGAATGCGTCAGTTTCGGCAGATGCCCCAAAAATACGCGCAATCAGCATGTCACGTATCACGCCAGTGATACGACTCACCAACGTAAGCCCTGAAACAGTGGCTGCAGACTTCAGAAGTGACATGGGACAGTTCCTTAAAATGAAAAATCGCAAAAAATTCTACTAGAAAACACGCTTTCACTTCGGAAATTTGATATAGTTGAGGGCTTTTCGGAGTCATGCAAAAACTCACCTTGCGTTTTTGCGTCTTTTTGATGCCCCAACCTCAATCAGACAACACTCGCAAGTTTTGCTCAACACTTCGGGAATCACGATATCTTTGGTGTCTCGCGCAACCGCGATGCACTTTCCCCGCCTCAAGCGGAGGTTATGCAGCGGCGTCCGGACAGCGCACTTTAGCGCGCCACGGGTACACCGGGATCAGGCATCTTTCAAGTGAGAGATATCTCCTCTGGACGCCAACTGTTTAATTTATAGGCAAGGAATTTATACAAAATGGCCAATACCAAGCAAGCTCGCAAGCGCGCCCGCCAGATGGTTGTGCGCAACATGCACCTCTCGGCTCAGCGTAGCCAGTTCCGCACCGCTATCAAGGCTGTGCGTAAGCTCATCGTCGCCGGCGACAAGGCCGCCGCTCAGGAAGCCTTCAAGAAGGCTGAATCCACGATCGACGCTATGGCTCGCAAGGGCGTTCTTCACGCCAACGCTGCTGCTCGTCATAAGAGCCGTCTTTCCGCTTCCATCAAGGCTATGGCCTAATCGGAACGTCGGTTGACGAATCAAAAAAAGCGCATCCATCACGGTGCGCTTTTTTTTATTGTCTTTGATCGAGTAACAGGACAGCGTCTATCACCCGAAATTGTGATCGATTTTGTGGAACTATGAAAAGCTCCCCCTGGATCCTTACC
>ERZ826016.1579-NODE-1579-length-20939-cov-17.092224_pt1 | contig 20939 bp, 10 predicted proteins | sample MGYA00519872_ERZ826016 | MGnify/ENA primary metagenome ERZ826016 (study PRJEB31778, sample SAMEA3449218) | human gut metagenome | biome: human gut; feature: human-associated habitat; material: faeces | place: United Kingdom | collected 2010/2012 ... | reverse complement strand
GAGCATCTGACTGTTAATCAGAGGGTCCTTGGTTCAAGTCCAAGAGGAAGAGCAATAAAGTCTGCAAGTTGCAGACTTTTTTTGTTTATACCCATGCTCATATCAGACAAAGTTTCTATTTATCTGCAAGTAATCACAGCCAATGTGCTGTGGGGATTCTCTTTTGTATGGACGGAAATAGCACTTTCTTCTTTCCTTCCCATTACCATAACCGTAGCAAGGCTTACGCTCGCCACTTTCCTGCTTTTCTTTGTAGCCAGAGCCATGAAAAAGTTTCACCCCATCAAACACGGGGATTTGAAATGGTTTGCCGCCCTTGCCTTATTTGAACCGTTTTTATATTTCCTGTTCGAAACCTACGGGCAGACTATGGTTTCGCCAACCATAACATCGGTTATCATTGCATTAATCCCACTTGGATTACTTATTGCCGGAAATCTTATATTAAAAGAAAAAATAACATTCATTATTGCAACAGGAGTTGCTATTTCCCTCACCGGAGTGGTGGTGGTAGTTCTCGATCAGGGTGGGAGCTTTTCTGCCCAACCTTTGGGAGTATTATTGATTTTCGGAGCTGTGATTACCGCTATCTTCTACTCTATTATACTGAAACGGATAACACACAAATACAACAGCATAATGATCGTATTTTATCAAAACCTTATCGGACTGTTGTATTTCCTTCCTTTACTCCTTATATTCGATGTCCCTCATTGGGGTGAAAAAGAAATAACCCTACGGGCAATAAACTCTATCATCCTCTTATCTGTATTCGCGTCTGTCATTGCTTTTATCTTCCATTCCAACGGTGTGAGAAGTCTGGGAGTAACCAAAGCAGGGATATTTGCCAACCTGATTCCCGTATTAACCGCTTTCTTTTCCTTTTTAATAATAGGGGAAGAACTTACATATTTGCAAATATTTGGTATATTTGTAGTGGTGCTTGGCTTATATCTGAGCCAGATTAAAATGAAGAGGTTATGAAAACAGACATACATCCTTTAGAACAATTCCATTATTGCCCAAAATGCGGTTCTTCACATTTCAACATAAACAATGAGAAGTCAAAGAAATGTGCGGATTGCGGATTTATTTACTATTTCAACTCGTGCGCTGCAACAGTGGCTTTTATCTTGAATGAGAATAATGAATTATTGGTTTGCCGCCGTGCAAAGGAACCTGCCAAAGGAACATTGGATATGGCGGGTGGTTTCATTGATATGCACGAAACCGGAGAAGAAGGGGTAGCACGGGAAGTAAAAGAAGAAACAGGACTTGCGGTGACAGAAGCCAAATACTTATTTTCCTTACCGAATTTATACGAATATTCGGGTTTCACAGTACATACCTTAGATATGTTCTTTCTTTGCAAAGTAAAAGATACGAGTATCTTGGATGCTAAAGATGATGTGGCAGACTCTTTCTTCATGCCGCTTGACAAGATCAATCCTGAAGAATTCGGACTCGGCTCTATCCGTAAAGGAGTGAAACGCTTTTTAGAAATGCATTTATCTAAATAAACCAATGAAAACCGGTGGTCTTAAAATACTTCTTTATCTCTTTCTCTTATCCCTCGCAGCTTGCCATCCGGATAAGTCGATGACACGTGAACTGAATTTAGCCAATTCCGTAATTGAGGAAGAACCGGACACCGCTTTATATATGCTTCAGCGCATTGCTTCTCCCGGCAAATTATCAGGAGAACAATATGCCACATACTGCTTACTCCGCACACAAGCAGAGGATGAGAGCCATATCCGGCATACATCCGATTCAATGATTTCCATTGCAGTAAATTACTTTAAGAATAACAACGACTCTTTACAAAAGGCAAAATCATATTATTACTTGGGAAGAGTAAACGAAGATATGAATAAAGACAGCCTCGCTGCCAAAAACTACATGTTAGCTCTTCTCACTTTGGAAAAGACCAATGAATATAGATGGACCGGACAAATATGTAATCGCCTGAGCCAACTATACAAACGGTTGCATCTATATGACGAAGCATTGGAAATGCAAAAGAAAGCATACGGTAATTATTTACTGGCAGATAATCAGGAAAATAAACTTCAACAATATCTTTGGATAGCATGCAGTGCACTGCTACTGATTTTATTAATCACGCTCTTCTCGTTTTTCCGTTATCATAGGAGACAGAGGAAATCGTTCAACAAACAAGTAAAACAACTATCTGTTGCACATCAAACTGTTTTGGAACAGAAAGTGGAGCTTACAGCATTAAAAAAAGATATAGACACTTTACGAAAGTCTGTTTATGATAATTCAGAGGTCATCCGTAAAGTACGGAAAATGAATGAGCATACGATCTCTAAAGAAAAAGTATCTCTCACAGAATCGGAATGGAACTCATTTTTATGCATATTGAAAGAATCGTGTACTTTCATATCCCGTTTAAAAAAACGTTTTCCCCGCCTGACAGATGACGATATACGCATTTGTGCACTATTAAAAGAAGGAATAACAAGCACATGTATCAGTTCTGTCATGAATATGACTACCGACACTCTGAGTAGAAGAATGCTGCGTATAAAGAGCGACAAAATGAATATGGGAGAACAACGTGCATCACTTGAAAACATTATCCGCACTTTCTGATTTACTATTTCCCTTATTATCAGGCTTTTATTCCTCCAAAATTATCTGTCAGAGTCTTCTATGTCCACACAAACAACCTGATTAACAATATATTATTATTTGAAGTTAATCAGTTTTGTCCGAAATTGTCGGCTCTATAAATCTGTATTTATCCATCTATGTCTTTATTTTCGCAAGAGGTTTATGAATAAATAAAGATTATGCAATTATCCTATCACCGTTTAAATAATTATTTCGGGCTACTGATGTTTTGTATCGCAACAGTCGTCTATTATATGACTATTGAACCGACCGCCAGTTTGTGGGACTGTGCAGAGTTCATCACATCTGCATATAAACTGGAAGTAGTTCATCCTCCCGGAGCTCCCTTCTTTATACTTACTGCAAATTTCTTCACAAGTCTGACAAACAATACCGAACTCGTTGCACGAATGGTTAATTATATGTCGGCACTAATGAGTGCGGCTACCATTATGTTTTTATTTTGGACAATAACTCATCTTACGAAAAAACTGATTATAGAAAATAATGAATCACCCACTTTTCCTCAAACAATCACCATTATCGGATCAGGAATAGTCGGTTCATTAGCTTATACATTTAGTGACACATTCTGGTTCAGTGCCGTTGAAGGTGAAGTATACGCCTATTCTTCCCTATTCACAGCAGTAGTATTTTGGCTCATACTCAAATGGGAAGATGATGCAGAAGAAGCACATTCCGACAAGTGGTTAATATTAATTGCTTATATGACCGGGCTCAGTATAGGTGTTCATTTGCTAAATTTGCTGTGTTTACCTGCCATTGTTCTTGTTTTCTATTATAAAAAATACCCTAATAGCGGAATAAAAGGATCTTTATGGGCTTTAATAATTTCCATGCTATTGGTAGCAATAGTACTTTATGGCATTATCCCCGGTATAGTAAAAGTCGGAGGTTGGTTCGAACTGTTTTTTATAAACGATTTAGGATTTGCATTTAATTCCGGATTGATTATATACATTGTTCTTTTTATAGCAATTATTATATGGGGAATTTACGAATCATACATTGATAAAAGCAGAAACAGAATGAATTTGTCTTTTTTATTAAGTATAAGTCTGTCGGGTATTCCTTTCTATGGATATGGAACTAATAGCTTGATAATTGGAACAGTTATCTTATCTTTACTTACTTTTATTCTATTCTCCCCGAAGCTCTACAATAAATTAAAAGTAACCGCACGGACACTTAACACAATTCTTCTCTGTTTGCTGCTAATGATTATCGGATATTCCTCATACTCTTTAATAGTTATTCGTTCTACAGCCAATACTCCAATGGATCAAAACTCTCCTGAGGATATTTTCACATTAGGTTCATATTTAGGAAGGGAACAATATGAAAGTTATCCGCTATTTTATGGACAGGCATATTCATCCGAAAGAGAATTAAAAGTAGAAAACGGATATTGCGTTCCTGTCATAAAAGAAGGAGCCCCTATTTATACAAGGAAAGTCAAAGCCACTCCTAATGAAAAAGACAGTTATATCGTTACAGGACACAAAATGGAATTACGCTATGTTCAAAATATGTTTTTCCCCAGAATGTATCATCCGGATTTTACAGAACAATACCACCAATGGGTTGACATAAAAGGCACAGATATTCCTTTTGAACGGTGTGGTGAACCAATAACTGTTAACATTCCCACTCAATGGGAGAATATTGAATTCTTCTTAAAATATCAACTGAATTATATGTATTGGAGATATTTCATGTGGAACTTTGCGGGCAGGCAAAATGATATTCAAGGACACGGTGAAATAGAGCATGGTAATTGGATAACCGGAATAGCATTTATCGATAATTTGTTAATAGGCGACCAAACTTTATTACCAAGCGAACTTAAAACAAATAAAGGACACAACGTATTCTATTGCCTGCCTCTACTTTTAGGTATCATTGGAATCTTATTTCAGCTTTACCGGGAAAGAAAAGGAGAACAGAGCTTTTGGATTATCTTTTTCCTATTTTTCATGACCGGGATTGCTATTGTCATTTATCTGAATCAAACTCCGGAACAACCACGCGAACGGGATTATGCCTACGCTGGCTCTTTTTATGCTTTCACAATATGGATAGGAATAGGAGTTGCAGGTATAGCCCGCTTGCTCCAATACAAATTAAACCAAACTCGGGCAGCAATCATAGCCTTCACATGCTGCCTTTTTGTGCCGATACAAATGGGTAGTCAAACATGGGACGACCATGACCGTTCAGGACGTTATGTATGCAGAGATATTGGGCATAACTATCTTCAATCCTGCTCTCCGGATAACTACCCAATCATATACACCAACGGAGATAACGACACTTTCCCACTATGGTATAATCAGGAAGTGGAAGGATGTCGTACTGATATAAGAGTTTGTAACCTTAGTTACTTGAAAACAGATTGGTACATAGACCAGATGAAGCGTCCGGCTTATCATTCGCCCGCACTTCCCATACAGTCCAAACGCTCAGAATATATACAAGGAAACAATGAATATATATTAATCCGTCCCGAAATAAAACAGCAAATCGATGCTTATTATAAAGCAGACACAATAAATGCAAAGAAGAATTTCGGTAACAATCCCTACGAATTAAAAAATATACTTAACTATTGGGTTCATTCAGAAAATGAAGAAATGCACATTATTCCTACAGACAGCATCGTTTATAAATTAGATAAAGAAGCTATTCGCCGTTCAGGAATGATGATTCCATCCGCTCTTCAAGACAAAATACCTGACTATATGACTATCTCCCTCAAAGGCAGAAGGGCTATTTATAAACATGAATTAATGATGTTGGAACTACTTGCCGGGTGCAACTGGGAACGCCCTATTTATATGGCAACAACCGTAGGATCGGATGTTTGGTTCTGCTTCAAAGACCATTTTTGTCAGGAAGGGTTAGCTAAACGCATTACACCTTTTAATACCACAGAATTAGACACACAGATTGACAGTGAAAAAATGTACAACAATTTAATATATAAGTTCAAGTGGGGAGGATTGGATAATGATAAAATATATCTGGATAATTACACACGGAATACTTGCTCCGGTTTACGAAGGACATTTACTCTTTTGATAAAACAATTATTAAAAGAAGGCAAAAAAGAAAAGGCCATAACTGCATTAGCTAAATGCGAGACAGCTATCTCTTCTTCCATTATCCCATATGATTATCTTTATGGAGATTTAGATTTAGCCGAATGTTATTACCGAACAGGGCAACAAGCTAAAGCAGATCAAATTATGGCAGCATTAGCCGATAAATCCATAGAGTATTTAGTCTGGTATCTCAGTCTGGATAAAGAAAGGTTTTATTTATCCAAAGAAAATTGGATGTATCATCTTTATATTTTAGATGCAGAAAACAAAATCATGAAGCTGTATAAATCCGAATTGTCTGACAAATATTCCAGGCGATTTAATGAGCAATATGAGCTTTTCGAAGAAAGGATGTCACAATAAAAATGTCCCGGCTGAGATTTCAGTCGGGACATTTCAGTAGGAATAGCATACATCAACATATCATCCTCTCTACATTTTTAGCTTTTTTACCAACCATATTACAACAAAATCACAATAAGATTGTATTTTTGTAAAAACTATTGTTATGAAGGTATGAAGAAAATAATCATTTCATTAATCTTTGGAATAATATGCGGCTGTCCTATATACATGGTTGCTCAACAAGTCCATCCAATCACCTCACCGTTAAATTTATATGAAGATGGTAAACAATACTTTCTTCAAAAGAACTATGGTGCAGCTCAACAAGCATTGAGACAATTTATCCAGAATAAAATATCCCCGGATAAAAAGCAGGAAGTTGAATATATGTTAGCTTGCACCGCCTATGAATTAAAAACAAAAAACCGGATTGATATACTACGTGCATATCTGGACTCATATCCCGATTCACCTTATAGCAATAGAATAAATGCCCTAATCGCCTCAGCATATTTTCAAAATGGCAATTATGACGAAGCAATTGCTATATTTAATTCCTGTGAATTGTATCTCCTCCCTGATGATGAGCGGGATGAAATGACATATCAACTGGCAACCGCCTATTTAAAAGTAGGTCAGCTACAACCTGCTGCTATTTGGTTTCAAACTCTAAAAGAAAGCAGTGACAAATACTTTAAAGATGCATCCTACAATCTTGCATACATTGATTATGTCGAGAAACGATATGACAAAGCTTTGCCTGTTTTCTTAAAACTACAAGATGACAAAACATATAAAGAATTGGTGCCATTTTATATTGCAGATATTTACCTGATACGCAAAAACTATGATAAATCCCAGATCGTAGCTCAGAATTTCCTATCTCAATATCCCGATAGCAAGCATGCTCCGGAAATGGAACGTATTTTAGGAGAATCAGAATATTTCATGGGGCAATACCAAAAAGCCGTACAATCATTGCAAAAATATGTTTCAGCTGTTAACCCTCCACGGAGAAACATCTTGTATGAATTGGGATTGTCATATTTTCATATAGGAGTTTACACACAAGCAGCCGAACTACTAGGTAGAGTAACCACCGTAAATGATGCACTGACTCAAAATGCTTATTTACATATGGGGCTTGCCTATTTATCTCTTCAAGATAAAAACAAAGCAAGAATGGCATTCGAACAGGCAGCCAACTCTAATGCCGATATGAGCATTAAAGAGCAAGCACTCTATAATTATGCTTTGTGCATCCATGAAACAGCTTATTCTGCTTTCAGTGAATCCGTTACAGTCTTCGAACGTTTTCTGAACGAATTCCCTAATTCACCTTGGGCGGAAAAAGTCAGCGATTATTTGGTAGAAGTTTATATGAGCACCAAAAGTTATGAAGCTGCCCTCCGTTCCATAGATAAAATAAAACACCCAAGTAACAGGATACTTGCTGCCAAACAAGACATTCTTTTTCAATTGGGAACTCAGGCTTTCGCCAATGCAGATTTTACAAAATCCATTGATTACTTCAATAAGGCTTTAGTTTTATCACAATACAATCAACAGATAAAAGCCGACTCTTATTATTGGAGAGGTGAAGCATATTATAAGCTTAACCGTTTTGCTGATGCCGAACATGATTTCAAATTATACCTTGAATTCACTACCATCAAGAACAATGACATGTATATGCTTGCACAATATAATTTAGGATACACTGCATTTAAACAAAAAGATTATTCCTCAGCGCGCAGATGGTTCGAAAGATATATTAATCTAGGAAATCAAAATAACAATACCCTGCTTGCAGACGCATACAACCGTTTAGGTGACTGTAATTTCTATGTGCGAAACTTTAGTGAAGCTGCACAAGATTATAACAACGCATTCAGATTGGACCCTTCATTAGGCGACTATTCACTATACCAGGAAGGATTTGTTTTGGGATTGCAAAAAGATTATGTAGGCAAAATACATACTTTGAATAAATTAATCGGGCAATATCCAACCTCTCAATATGCTGATGATGCCTTATATGAAAAGGGGCGTGCATATGTTCAGATGAAAGACAACAACAGAGCCATAGAATCTTTCAAAGAATTACTAAACAAGTTTCCGGAAAGTGCTTTAGCACGAAAAGGTGCAAACGAAATCGGATTGTTATATTATCAAAATGATAATTATAACCAGGCAATACAAGCTTATGAGCATGTAGCAAAAACTTATCCGGGAAGTGAAGAAGCCCGGCTTGCGCAAAGAGATTTAAAGTCTATTTATATAGACTTAAACAGGATAGACGATTATGCAAATTTTATTTCTTCCATTCCGGGCGGGGAAAACTTCGATATTAACGAACGTGACTCATTAACTTATATTGCAGCCGAAAAAATATACATGCGCGGTGATATGCCCGAAGCTAAAAACAGCTTTATCCGATATTTGCAAACATTCCCTGACGGAGCATTTAATCTTGATACCCACTATTATGCAGGTTTAATAGATTACAATCGCAATAACTATGCAGAAGCAATTACTCATTTTGAAAAAGTAATTGAGTTTCCTAATAACAAGTATTCGGAAGATGCTATGACTATGAGTGGAGAAATCTATTTCAACGCACGCAATTTTGAAGAAGCATTCAACGTCTACAAACGTTTGAAAGAAAAAGCTACTTCAGCAGAGAAGCGACAGATAGCACAACTCGGTGTACTACGTACAGCTTATATTTTAGGCAATCAACCTGAAGTTATTGCAGCAGCAACAGACTTACTCACCGACAACAAACTGGCTCCCGAATTAAAAAATGAAGCAAGATACTATCGGGCAAAGTCTTACTTAGCACAAAACGCAACTCCGGCAGCAATGAAAGACTTCCAGGAATTAGCAAAAGACACACGTAATTTATATGGCGCCGAAGCTAAATACGTGGTAGCCCAGATTTATTTTGAATCCGGCGATACAAGTAAAGCAGAAAAAGAAATCCTGGATTACATAAACCAAAGTACTCCCCACGCTTATTGGCTGGCACGTAGCTTTGTACTGTTATCAGATGTTTATATGAAAATGGGACGTAATCTTGATGCAAAGCAATATTTGCTTTCTCTACAACAAAACTATCATGAGAATGATGATATTCAAACGATGATTGAAAGCAGATTAAAAAAATTAAATAAGTAAATTCTTATGAAACGTATAAATAAATCATCATTTACCCTTTCGGGAAGTTTATTCATTCTGTTATGTCTAATCATACCGGAAACAGCAAATGCGCAAACGGCTAAAAAAGATACTACTTTAAACCGTACTGTGATAGTTGAGCAGGAATATAATCCTGATATTATGGATGCTTCCAAGATAAATATTCTGCCGAAAGTAAAAGAACCAACAGTTGAGAAGAAAGATATAGAATACTCAACCACCATGCTTCCTATCACCTCTTTTGGTAATAATGAAGCTATAAGCCCATATACCAAGACTTTTCAGCAAATAAATGCACAACGCGGTTACATACGCCTTGGCTATGGTAATTATGGAAATATCGATGGTAAATTCAGCTATTTATTTGATTTATCAAAGAAAGACCAATTGGGAGTATCAGCAATTATAGATGGAATGAATGGAAAGTTTGACTATTTAGATAATGAAAAAATAAAATTGAGATATTATCGTTCATCGGCTAATGTCAATTATTCGCATCAATTCAACAAAGTAGATTTCAATTTGGCAGGAAATTGGGGGCTAAGCAATTTTAATTTCGTACCGGATGCATTAATAAGCCACCAACGCTTTACTTCAGGTGATTTCCATATAGGAGCAAAATCCGCCGATGAAACTCTGCCTGTGCAATTTAAAGCTGAAACCAATTTTATGCTTTACTTGAGAGCACATAATGCTATTTATGATAGAGAAGAGAAAGAATATACCTCTACCAATTTAAATGAAACCAGAGTTCTTACCAAAGCAGATGTAACAGGCGGAATAAACGATCAGCAGAAAGTTGGATTAGCCCTGCAAATGGATAACTTTTTCTATAATAAAGATTATCAAGGCAATTACACTTCTTTACAACTAAATCCATATTATAAATTGGATAATGATGATTGGAAACTGCGTCTTGGTGCCAATGTTGATTTATCATTCGGTTCGGGCAAATCGTTTCAGGCTTCACCGGATATAGATATACAGTACATATTTAATGACAGTTATATACTTTATGGAAAAGCAACCGGAGGAAGAATATTGAATGACTTCCGCCAAATAGAACGAATCTGCCCTTATGCAGAAATCTTACGCGCCCCAATTACCGATAATACTTATGAGCAAATAAACGCTCAATTAGGATTCAAGGCGAGCCCATACACAGGCATCTGGTTTCGTGTATTCGGAGGATACCAAAATCTGAGAGACGATGTGTATCAAGTAAGTGAAAATTGGATTCCGGGCCCTGTTTCTGTCATTCATCTCGAACAAGAAAATACCAATAACATCTATGCAGGTATTAACTATTCACATGAATATAAAGATTATTTCCGCTTGTCGGCAGAAGCAGTTTACCGCCATTGGGATGCAAGCGAAACAGCATCAATTCTCAAACCTGCTTTGAATTTAAATATAAAAACAGATATTCGCCTCATTCCGGCACTTTTCATTAATTTAGGTTATCAATATACCATGAGAGAAAAAGTAGAGAATGAACGAGCAAATGCTATAAATAATTTATATGCAGGAGCAACTTATAACTTATACAAAGGATTATCTGTCTATGCTAAATTAAACAATATACTTAATCGTAAGTATCAATATTATTATTGGTATCCCACCGAAGGATTCAATGTTTTGGCGGGTATAAGCTTTAGTTTTTAATGAAAATAATAGAGGATTGTATTTTAGAAGAATTAAAATTGGGTAAAGATGCTGCCCTAAAAAAACTATTTGATACATATTATATTCCTTTATGTGCTTATTCTGTGCAATTCACAGACTCTTTGGAAGTATCTGAAGATATTGTCCAAGAATTCTTTATCCGTTTTTGGGAAAAGAAAAAATACAATGCAATCTCCGGTAAATTACATATATATTTATTTAATGCAATAAAGAACGCTTCCCTTAACTATATAAAAAAAGAACGTCCTTATTCACTAAACGAATTGGAAGAGTTATCATATTCTCCAATTGAACATATCTTTGATGAAGAAGAATTAATAACTCGTAGAAAAAAGCTGCACGCATGTTTACAACAACTTTCCCCACAAGAATATAAGGTACTTATAGCGATAGTCATTGAAAACAAAAAATATAAAGAAGTCGCAGAAGAATTAGGTATATCAGTAAATAGTGTAAAAACCTATTTTGCAAGAGCTCTAAAATTTCTACGCACTCAAAAGCTGTTAAATATTCTTTTTTTAGTGTTTTATTAATTAATTTCATTTTTTGTCACCCAACTTAAGAAATGAATTGTCTTTATATTAAAAGACAGTAAATAGATATGCTAAGTGACAGAATAATAGAAATTATAGAGAAATACAGACGGAATGAAATAACTTCCGAAGAATTTTCATTCTTAAAGGAATGGATATCCCAGTCTTCAGAAAATGAAACCTTCATTTTGAATTATATAAAATTATATAAAACAGAAATGCAATGGGAAGTAAATCAAAACTTAAATAAACAAGATTCCTGGAATCAATTATATAAAAGATTAAATCAATACAGACGAAAAAAACAAATGCTGCAATTGACAGTTGCCGCATGCTCACTAATTGTCTTATGTGTAGCCAGCTATTTTTTACTCGCTCCTGCACCTCTTTATAATAACGATAAAACTAAATTGACAGAACTTTTCCCCCATACCGGTACAAGCCAAGCCTTGCTTACCCTATCTACCGGGAAAATGGTTCAACTACAAGATACAGCCACTTTTGCGATTATAGAAAGTGACGGAACAATAATAAATTATTCCTCCTTTCAAACTGTTTACAGAAAAAATCAAACATCAGATAAACAAATACTATATAATACTTTATCGGTTCCCCGTGGAGGAGAATATTCATTAACGCTGCCAGACGGAACAAAAGTTTGGGTTAATGCCGAATCAACTATACACTACCCCATCCATTTTATTAAAGACAGAATTGTAGAATTAACAGGAGAAGCGTATTTTGAAGTTAAGAAAAACGATAAAATGCCCTTTACTGTAAAAGTAGGAGATAATAAAGTGCAAGTATTAGGAACCAAATTCAATATTTCAGCATACAAATCTGAATCTATGTTCACAACTCTTGTTGAAGGAAAAGTGAATATTCAAGTTAAATCACGGACATTAGACCTTAAGCCTAATGAACAAGCCGAAATAGCAGCCGATAATTCTACGATAACAGTCCGTCAGGTAAATGCAACAATGTATTCATCATGGGCTACAGGAGTATTCGAATTCGAAAATACATCATTAAAAGATATCATGGGCCAGTTATCACGCTGGTATAATACAAAAATAGAGTTCGCTTCTCCTGAAGTTGAGAATATTAAATTTACAGGAACAATTTTACGCAATAAAACATTAGGATTTGCTCTCTATATCATCCAACAAGTATCTGACGTTAAATTTGAAAAAGAAGATTATTGCATAAAAGTAAGCAAAAGATAAAAACGGGAAAAGACGGCCATCTTTTCCCGCATGAAAAAAGAATCAGTCACACAAAGTGACTAATGTTCAATTTAAATACATTCAAAAATATGAGAAAAAACGTAATCAGTAAAATTTTATGCACTAAATGTCGCAAAATTAGGAATTTAATACTTTTATTCATCCTAATTGTATTTTCATCTTCGCCCGTAATGGCAACTAATCTCATCGATGCAAAGCCTATTACAATTCAAAAAAGTAACATTACTGTAAAAGAAGCTTTGGATATTGTAAAGCAACAAAGTGGGATATATTTAATGTATCAAGAAAAAATCATCAATAAGTCATTACGCATCAACCTGAATTTAAAGAATGCACCTTTAGAAAAAGCGCTCAATTCTATTTGCTCTCAAGCTGGTCTAAAGTATGAATTTGCTGATGATCATGTCTTACTCACACTTTTACCGCTTCCTAAACAAAAAAATACGCCTGCCAACAAACCAATGATTATACGAGGACAGGTTATTGATGAAACCGGTGCACCTATGATTGGTGCAACTGTCCGAATAGAAGGAAAAAATACAGGTACTGCAACAGACGTTAATGGAGCTTATTCAATAGAAGCTTTAAACGGAGATTACCTGATTGTCTCCTATTTAGGATATAAAAATGAAAGAACACGTATAAACAATAAAAATTTAATCAATTTTACTCTCGAAAGCGATGCCCAACTTCTAGATGACGTGGTTGTCACAGGTTATCAAACTATATCGAAAGAACGGGCAACGGGAGCTTTTGATATTGTTGGACAGAAGCTTATTGATAAACCTTCTACATCTATCGCTCAGCGATTAGTCGGAGTTATTCCCGGTGTTGATGCATCACAAGATGCCGATGGCAATGTTTCATTTGTCATACGTGGACAAGGCAGTTTAATCAGTAAAAAAGATCCATTATTAGTAGTAGATGGTTTTCCGATAGAAGGAAAATTCAGTTCCATTAACCCTAATGATGTGGAAAGCATATCCATATTAAAAGATGCCGCTGCTGCATCCATCTGGGGAGCCCGAGCTTCCAACGGAGTAATTGTTATTACTACTAAAAAGAGCAAAAAAAACAAAGGCTTGAATGTTGAATTTTCCGCTCAAGTAAAAATCAGCAGTAAAACAGATATAGATTATTTGCGGAATTCAGCGTCTTCTGCCGATATGGTAGAATATGAGAAATCTATCTTTGGAAAATATTCAAATCCTCCAATGGGAAGTATTACCAATCAAAGTGGGTTTAGATCTAACTATAATAAAATATATACTCAAGCCGGAACTCTGTATAATAAGTTTGCAACAAATGAAATATCAGAAACAGAAATGAATGCCGGTCTTAGCAAACTACAAACATTAGACAATAAAAAACAGATTGAAGAATATCTATTACAACGTCCAATCTACCAACAATATAACTTATCCTTATCTGGAGCCACAGATCGCATGTTGAACTATGTTTCTCTACTTTATAGCCATGACATTCAACGCTATCAAGAGAATAAAAATGACGATATACAATTCAATTACCGCGGACAAATGAATATATTCAAATGGCTCGATTTCGATTTATCTGCAACTGTCCAGTATAAGGATGCTACTAATTCGGGGATCTCTGACAGTGACATAACATCATTATCACCCTATGATATGTTGATTAACCCCGACGGTTCATATACGAATCTAAACTTTTTAAAGTTCTACACTCCTATGATTGATGCAATGGTTCCTAAGGAAAATTTCCCTTATTCCGATTGGTCATATAATCCAATCACCGAAATAAAAAACAGGAATCTCAATACTACCAATGTCAATCTCCGTTTCCAAGGAGGACTAACTTTCAAAATAATCGAAGGATTAACTTTGAGTACAAAATTCCAGTACGAACGCTTACAGGCAGACTATCGTAATTTATATAATGACCAAACTTTCTATGTGCGTAATATGATAAATCAAGCAAGTACATGGAACATGAATACAAATGATGTTACCCAAAATATACCTTCCGGAAGTATTTTATACGAATCCAAAAGTATTATTGACAATTATAATTGGCGTAACCAAATAAACTTTAACCGTACTGTTGCAAAGGTACATGCCATTAATTTTGTAGGAGGTATCGAAATAAGTCAACTTCGTACTAAAAACTACAATTATGCTCCTTCTTATGGTTATGATGATGATCATCTGACTGTAGGCATTTTCCCAAATGGGACTAAAGGCTTAACAAACTGGATAGGTAATGCATTAAACCTAAATTATATCAACGAATATAAATACAGAACAGACCGCTACTTTTCAGCTTTTGCTAATTTAGCCTATACTTTTGATGATCGTTATTCTGTTTCAGGTTCTTTCCGTATAGATGCATCTAATTTCATTACTAAAGATCCCTCTTACCGCTATTCTCCATTTTGGTCAGTAGGTGCAAGTTGGAATATGTCTAACGAAGAATTTATGGAATCGATTGATTTTATCGACTACCTCAAACCACGTATTACTTTTGGATGTAATGGCAATTCCGATAGTACCACTTCTCTTATCCCACTTATCGCAATGAATGGATACAATCAAATAACAGGTGAATTGGAATCCGAAATATACAGTAAAGGTAATCCAACCCTACGTTGGGAACGTACCAACACATTAAATATCGGAATTGATTATTCTTTTTTCCACAACAAGTTATATGGAAAAATAGACTATTATTACAAACACGGGAAGGATATATTGGCAGATGTAGCGATTCCAATTGTAAACGGTTCCGAATCTGCTACCATTAATAACGCAGAAATAACCAATCATGGTATCGAGTTCCAGATTGGTAGTCAAATGAAAATCACTAAAGAGTTAACCTGGGACGGTAATATCGTATTCGCATATAACAAAAATAAGGTAAAAAAACTATTTAAAACATCAATGCCTTATTGGTGGTTATCAGGTGAAGGAGCCGACCAACAATATATTGAGGGTAAACCCATCAACTCCCTTTACTCTTATGTTTATGGAGGAATGAAAAATGTAGGTACTACTGATAGCCCCAAAATGATGCCGGTTGTAAATCTTATCAATGGCGAATATATGCCTTTCGGAGGGAGCACAAGTTATGACGGACTCGATTTTTTAGAGTATCAAGGAACCAAAGTAGCACCATACAATATTGGAATGACTCACTCCTTTTCTTATAAGGGAATAGACCTTTCATTCACCTTTACCGGTAAATTCGGTCATGTATTCAGACGTACAGGATTTAATTATCCGACTTATGGAGAAGTTCCAAATGCACAAATTACCGATATTATGAATGCCGATCCCAATGAAATCGCCCCAATGCCTTATCAGGACACAGATGAGTTAGTTCAATGGAATAAAGCTAACTATTTAAGTTATCTGACAACAAATGCATTCAGTATTCGTATGCAGGAGCTAACATTATCATATACATTACCAGCTAAATATATTTATAAAGCCGGAATGAACAGGCTTACATTCTATTTGCAGGGAAACAATCTTTTCACGATAAAGAGTATCAATGAAGATCCGGAATATAGATATGGGAGATTCCGCTTGCAGCCAAGCTGCACATTAGGTGTTAAGTTAGGATTCTAATTATTTAATTAACAAACTGATATTATTATGAAATATATAAATATAGTTATCACAACATTGCTCGCTGTATTCTTTTCAGGATGTAACGATTACCTTGATGAAATTCCTCAAAAAAGTGAAGGAATTGTTATCAGTAAGGTAGAAGAGTTGGATGCATTATTATCTAAAAATAATTTTAATGGCAATTCAATCTTGGATAATAATCATGCTTCTATTGTTTGCAGCGATTGTTTCGATTTAACTCCCGAATATTATAATGGAGGACTTTCAGAAGCGTCAGATTTTATAGAAAGCTATCAGTTGAGCTGTTGGGAAATGCCTTATATGGCAAACACAAATGTTTTGATGAGCATGTGGGCATCTAATTTTGAGACAATCTATCTAGCTAATTTAATTCTCTCTGCAATAGATGATGTTGCAGGAAGCGAAGAGGCCAAAGCCAACGTAAAATATAAAGCCCATTTCTTACGCGCATATAACTATCTGGAATTAGCTAATTATTATTGCATGCCATATGGACAATCCACTTTATCAGAACAGGGATTACCCATAAAAAGATCAACCAGCTACGAAGAAGACATGCACCGGGCTTCTTTAGAAGAAACATATAACTTCATAGAAGAAGATGTAAATGAAGCTGTAAAACTGAAAACACCATTATTTGAAAATGGCGAACGTAAATCATGGAAAGAAACCGGAGCAACCGTAAATGCTCTTGCCGCGCGTTTCTATTTGGCAAAAGGTGAGTATGAAACTGCACAAAAATATGCAGAAGAAGCATTAAAATATGGAAATGATATTTTAGATTTTAATAATCCGGCAGATATTGAACTGACATTTACCATGAGTTTAGGAGATATGAGTATGGTTCCTGTTTCAACTTGGTGGGACGCAAACGACGGTGACTTAAATCTTACTGTAACTTCCAGAGAACGCTCTTATTATTCAAAAAATAACTATTATTTGATGGGGCCGCTATGGGGAATTCCCAGTCAGAAGCTGTTAACAAGCTACAATCAAGAATATGACTTAAGATATAAATATTTTATAGTACAACAATTCCAGAAACTTTATTTCATGGGATTATATGCAGATAAATTCACAAAAGACATACCTGGATATGGTAATTATGCCAACCTCTACTCCACAGCACCTAATGTTGCCGAGATGATGTTAACACGGGCAGAATGTCTTGCACGGAATAATCATCCCAACGAAGCTATGCAAGTTCTTAATGATTTTCGCAAATATCGAATTGCAAACGATGCTCCCGATGAAGTTCTCAAATTAACGGCAAATAGCAAAGACGAAGCTGTTAAAATAGTAATGGAAGAACGTATGCGCGAATTTCCATTTACCTTGCGATGGAATGATATTCGCCGTTGCAATTTCAATGATGATCCCAATGATGACATAACCATCACACGTAATTTTTATACAATAGGTCAATATAGTGTAGACACAGGAAACAGCAAAACATACACTCTTGATCCGCAATCACGCCGTTATGCTGTTGCCATACCAAATGCCGATATCATAGCTGGCAATGGAGACATTGAACAGAACAAGTATTAATTCCCGAATTTAAAAGGTTCAGTTTTAATTAACTGAACCTTTTAAATTCTTTAACCAAAACAATATTCGATAAACTGAAAGCTTTTCATAAAAAAGATTTATTATTTATATATTATAAGGTATAGATATTATTTTTTTTCTACTTTTGCGACCGAATTTAATTATGAAACTGAGCTTGTTACACATTTGACAAGCTTAACTTTAAAGAGCAAAGAAAGAAATCATGCAGAAAAATCTTGTCATAGTCGAATCACCGGCCAAAGCCAAAACAATAGAAAAGTTCTTGGGTAAAGACTACAAAGTCCTCTCAAGTTACGGACACATACGGGATTTGAAGAAAAAAGAATTCAGTATTGACATCAACAAGAACTTCAAACCTGACTATGAAATCCCGGCAGACAAAAAGAAATTAGTAACAGAACTGAAAGCCCAAGCCAAAAAGGCAGATACAGTGTGGCTTGCATCCGATGAGGACCGCGAAGGAGAAGCTATTTCATGGCACCTATACGAAGTTTTGGGATTAAAACCCGAAAACACTAAACGCATTGTCTTCCATGAAATCACAAAGACTGCAATTCTTAAAGCAATTGAAAACCCGAGAAATATAGATATAAATCTGGTTAACGCCCAGCAGGCACGCCGCATCCTCGACCGTATCGTAGGTTTCGAACTCTCTCCTATTTTATGGAGAAAAGTGAAACCCGCATTATCTGCCGGACGTGTGCAGTCTGTTGCAGTTCGCCTCATTGTGGAACGCGAAAGAGAAATACAGGCATTTAAAACCGAAGCATCTTACAAAGTTACAGCCATATTCATGGTACCCGACACAGATGGTAAGATAGTAGAAGTCAAAGCCGAACTTGCGCACCGCTTAAAAACAAAAAAAGAAGCACAAGCTCTTTTAGAGAATTGCAAATCGGCAAACTTCACCATTGAAGACATCACTACCCGTCCGGTAAAGAAATCTCCGGCAGCCCCGTTTACTACCTCCACTTTACAGCAGGAGGCAGCACGCAAACTGGGTTTCACGGTTGCACAAACCATGATGGTAGCACAAAAGCTATACGAATCAGGAAAAATCACTTACATGCGTACCGACTCTGTGAACCTATCCGACTTGGCTATTGAAACCAGCAAGGAAACTATCACGGATGTCATGGGAGAAAACTATGTAAAAGTACGCCACTTTGCTACCAAGACAAAAGGAGCACAAGAAGCTCACGAGGCTATCCGCCCCACCTACATGGATCACCAAGCCGTAGAAGGAACTGCACAAGAAAAGAAACTATACGATCTTATCTGGAAACGTACCATTGCTTCACAAATGGCAGATGCCGAGTTGGAAAAGACCACTGCAACAATCACTATAAGCAACGACAGTGAAAAGTTTGTTGCTACGGGAGAAGTAATAAAATTCGACGGATTCCTTCGTGTTTACAAAGAGTCTTATGACGATGATGCCGACCAAGAAGATGAAAGCCACTTGCTTCCCCCTTTAAAGAAAGGACAAACCCTGGAACGCAAAGAGATCATTGCCATGGAACGCTTTACTCAGCGTCCTGCAAGATACACCGAAGCAAGCCTTGTGCGTAAACTCGAAGAACTGGGAATCGGCCGTCCTTCTACTTATGCACCAACTATTTCCACCATTCAGCAACGTGAGTATGTGGAAAAAGGCGATAAGGAAGGAGAAGAACGTTCTTTCGATATACTGACATTGAAAGACAATAAAATAACCGATAAGGTGAAGTCCGAACTCGTTGGAGCAGAGAAATCCAAATTAATGCCTACCGATATAGGCATAGTAGTCAATGACTTCCTGACAGAATATTTCCCCAACATCCTCGATTATAATTTCACTGCAAACGTTGAAAAACAATTCGACGAAGTAGCTGAAGGAGAAAAAGAATGGACGGGATTGATGGAGCACTTCTATGGAACATTCCATCCGGATGTAGAAAAAACACTTGCCACCAAAACAGAACATAAGGTGGGAGAACGTATGCTGGGAACAGAACCATCGACCGGAAAACCTGTTTCTGTAAAAATCGGACGTTTCGGCCCGGTTGTGCAAATCGGTTCTGCAGACGATGAAGAGAAGCCACGCTTTGCCCAGATGAGAAAAGGACAATCAATGGAAACCATTACTCTTGAAGATGCTCTCGAACTGTTTAAACTACCACGTACATTGGGAGATTTTGAAGATAAGACAGTTGTAATCGGAGTAGGACGTTTTGGTCCTTATGCCCGTCACGACGGCAAATTCGTTTCACTTCCAAAGACTTATGATCCTTTGGAGATTACTTTGGATGAAGCCATTGAATTAATTAAGGCAAAACGCGAAAAAGAGGCCCAGAAGTACATCAAAAAGTTTGAAGAAGAACCTGAAATGGAAATTCTAAACGGCCGCTACGGTCCCTACATTGCTTACAAAGGCAAGAACTACAAGATACCGGAAAGCATCATTCCGCAAGACCTTAATTTGAAAAGTTGTTTCGACCTTATCAAGTTACAGGAAGAAAAAGAAAGCCTTCCTAAAACAAAGAAAGCGAGAGCTGCTAAGAAGAAATAAGACTTACAGTATAATTATGTTTATTGTAGGGGCGAATTGAATTCGCACGAATACACTCAGATTAGTGTTATCGGGCGAATGCATTTCGCCCCTACAATTTTGTGCGGACTGCCAATTAGGTCGGTAATGACGGCAGTAATAGAAGTATATGTCCAACTTCCCCGCACAGTGGCACAAAGGGGATAAGCAACTGAATGTAAACAGCTTAAGTGTGAAGCGAACAGACACATCAAGCATTTCTGTCCACGCACGGATTTGCCATTCTCCAATGTACAACTTATACCCTTATTCTCTCGGAAATATTTGGAAATCCGGGATTTTTTTCGTATATTTGTAATATGTAGAAGGAACCAAATACTGCGGTTCCTTTTGTTATATTCCCACCCAAACAGAGTTACACTACGTCT
>ERZ826016.1567-NODE-1567-length-21045-cov-9.844307_pt1 | contig 21045 bp, 17 predicted proteins | sample MGYA00519872_ERZ826016 | MGnify/ENA primary metagenome ERZ826016 (study PRJEB31778, sample SAMEA3449218) | human gut metagenome | biome: human gut; feature: human-associated habitat; material: faeces | place: United Kingdom | collected 2010/2012 ... | reverse complement strand
GCATGGACAAAGGAGCTGTATTTACTGCAACTGCTGTTGCTTCCTTCATTGCCACACTCATCATGTCTACCTGGGCTAAATTGCCTTTTGCATTAGCACCCGGAATGGGTTTAAATGCTTTTTTTGCATTCACAATCTGTTTAGGTATGGGAAATACATGGGAATTTGCATTAACTGCCGTCCTCATCGAAGGAATCTTATTTATCTTATTAACTCTTTCTAATCTCCGAGAAGCTATGCTCAATGCCATACCAAACTCGTTGAAAAGTGCTATTGGAGCAGGTATCGGGCTATTCATCGCTTTTATAGGATTACAAAATGCCGGTGTAATAACCAATAATGATGCAACCTTAGTGACACTGGGTAATATCACGTCAGGATCTCCTTTACTTGCACTCATCGGCCTTGCCATCACGTCTGTATTACTTATCAAAAAGATTAAGGGTTCTATGTTATGGGGAATCCTTGCTACTATGCTAATTGGCATACCCATGGGTATCACAGAATATAACGGGATTATAAGTGCCCCACCGTCATTGGCACCAGTTTGCTTTAAATTCGATTTCTCTGAAGTCTTCACAAGTAAAATGGCATTTACCGTATTCACACTTCTGTTTATTGATATGTTTGACACCATAGGTACTCTTGTCGGTGTTTCCAATAAAGCCGGAATGATGGAAAACGGAAAAATTCCACATGTCAAAGAAGCGTTTATGGCTGATGCTATCGGCACTACAGTAGGTGCAATGCTAGGAACCAATACCGTTAGCACTTATGTTGAAAGCGCATCGGGTATCGCACAGGGAGGACGTTCGGGTATTACTTCCTTTGTAACAGCTCTTTGTTTTGCTGTAGCATTACTTTTTGCCCCACTTTTTCTCTCTATTCCAAGTGCAGCAACTTGTCCCATTCTAATATTAGTAGGATTGTTTATGATGTCTCCAATTAAAGAAATTGATTTGGATGATTATACGGAATCAGTCCCTGCATTCATCTGTATCATCATGATTCCGATGGCTTATAGCATTTCTGATGGCATCGTACTTGGGCTTATAAGTTATGTACTTACCAACTTACTTTGTGGTAAATTTAAAAAGATATCAATTACTATGTATATTTTAGCAGCACTATTTACACTCAAGTATTTGGTGTAAATATCTTATATAATATATAAAAAGAAGAAAGTATATCATTTTTCAACAATATACTTTCTTTCCTTTTATGAAATGACAAATACATTGTCACCTCACACCCTATTTATAAATAAAAAAGTTTAAAAGAATAAGCGAAGTTATTTAGTTCTCTTTTTTCTGTTCTCGTTTTCCTTTTTACGCATATCCTGATATTTTTTGTATTGCTCATCAGTTAAGATCTTTTTTATCTTAGCTTCTACTTCTGCTCTCTTCTTTTGCATTTCTTCGCGCGAAGGTCTTTCACCCGATTTCTGTTTAGCAGGTCTCATTTCCTCCAGAGCTGCTTTAAAATCTTTGGCCTGTTTTTCATTCAGTCCCAGATCTGTAATCATTTTCTCTACTCGCTTTTCTCTATCAACTTTCCTTTGTTGACCTTGTGGACGATTTTGTGCAATGCAAACTGTTGTTCCTATTAATAAAGCAACAACTAAACTTAAAATCTGCTTTTTCATATTCTAATTATCATATTAAGTGAATAATGTATATATGACTACATAAATGACCGAAAGTTAATTCCAGTCTAAAGAAAAAAACATCATTTTTGCATTATTTATGTATTAAGCGGTTAGAAGGAATAAATTCTTGCCCACAGCATTTCGTAAAGTGAATACTTGAAATGGCTTTGGATTTTTTGCTGATTTTTTAGTATAGTATTTCACTTTTAATTAGTGATAGTCCCACTTTATCCTTTACCTATAATGCTTAAAAATATAAACGTAATGTAACTTTTATTAGTTACAGAGGAAGCCCAAACACTAGTAAAACTACTTTCCTACTTCGATATAAAACATCAATCAAGTAGATATATTAACGTAAATCTAACCTAATAATGACATTCAATCAGCGGACAATCGACTATCAAATAGAGTACAAATAAAAAAATCACCAAGAAACAATAATAATAAACAAGACACAAAGTTAATATTAGGGACAAATCAGTTAATATTAGAGACAAATTAGTTAATATAGGCGCCATAAATAAAATTAACCGGAGTTAATCCTTTAAAAAATCATATAATTATTATACTTTCGCAAAACCGTTAATAAGATAAAACAAAACCTTATTAAATTATAACTAATACAAAATAAAACACTAATTAATGAGAAAGAAAGTATAAAAACACACTACCTTTTTTAGTGAGATTAACATCCTACTAAAGAATACTTAGAATATAAGACCTATTGTTATATCTTTAATTATTAAAAACAATGAAAAAACTATGTACAGAATCACCTCCAGACAACCTTATTTATGAATAATAAGTAGTCAATTATCCCAATTAACCATTATCTAATTAATTATTAAATTCATTCTTTAATCTATTACTTATGAAATTTAATAGAAAAACAAGTTTGAGATTAGGAATTAGTATTCCGCTATTTCTAATCGTTGCATTATCTATTATTAGTGGATGCAATAACAGTGACCTTCCCCCTATTATTTCCAGTGCACAAAGTACGCCACCGGATTTCAGTAAACCAATTATTTTAGAGTCATTCAGCCCAGACAGTGGTGGCGTTGGAACTCAGCTTGTATTGAAAGGACAGAATTTTGGTACAGACAGTAACTATTTGTATGTTACTGTCAATGACAAGAAAGCCAAAATTGTTGGTGTAAAGAACGATTACATTTACGCAGTAGTTCCTGCCCGTGCAGACACTGGATACGTGCGCTTATATGTGGGACAAGGAGACAACGTAGAAGAATATGCATTGGATAAACCATTCCGCTATAAATTTAAACGTAACGTAACGACTTTAGCAGGTAAAGACCAAGAAAATGGACGTATAGACGGTGACTATGGAGAAGCACGTTTACAACGTCCTTGGTTTCTTCTTGCCGATAAAGATGATGCAATGTACTTTGTTGACGAAGGTCGTGGAACGGATAAAAACGGAGCCTTACGCCGCGCACGTGAAGACTTAATAGAAACATTAGTACAATGTTCAGCAGGGCCATTCCAATCACCTACTTGTTTGGCTTTTAGTCAGAACGAGGATACACTTTATATAACCAATAAATCCAGTCATGAGGTAACAACAGATGTTAATATCCTCTATTGTACACGTGCCGGAGGATTTGTTGATACTAAACCTTTCGTTTATATGAAAGGCGCACAAACACAGGGAATTGCAGTAAATCCGAAAACTGGAGAAGTTTTCTTCGACAGCCAAACAGACGGATATATTTATCGATATACTGGCACTGGTAAGACTGCAACGCAAGAAGATACACCATACGAACAACTCTTCCGTATCAGTGGAAGTTCAAATGTGGAGATGAGAATGTTATTCTCCCAAGATGGTTCCACACTTTATGTTGTAATTCGTAATAGACATTGTATCTATAAAATAAATTATGATACAGAAACTCGTACATTTGGTGTTCCGGAAATGTTTGCAGGACTTTGGGGAGAGTCTGGATATGCCAACGGAGTTGGAACAGGAGCACGCTTTAATTGGCCAGGACAACCTGCTCTTGATGAAGATGGAAATCTATATGTCCCTGACAAAAGCAATCATTGTATCCGCAAAATAACTCCACAAGGTGAAGTTTCATTATATGCCGGTAAAGGTACCGAGGCAGGTTATAAAGATGGTACTCCCGATCGTGCCCGTTTCCGTGATCCTGAAGCCGTCGTATTTTTGAGTGACGGTGCTATGTATGTAGCCGACCGAAACAATCACTGTATACGTCGAGTTGTAGTAGAATAAATAATATGAAAAATAAACAGATAATTATAATATATTATGAATAACATACAGCGGGCAATTTTTATGTTACTACTCTTACTGGGTACACAAATCTCAAGCTTTGCCCAGCAGTCGAGACAAAACAATACGATTGAAGTAAAAGGTATTGTAAGAGATGAAATGGGGCCAGTCATTGGAGCTTCTATTATAGCCAAAGGACAACCAGGATTGGGAGTAACATCTGATATAGATGGAAAATTCAAATTAAAAGTTAGTCAATTTGATATTCTGGTCATTTCATTTCTTGGCTACGATGCAGTCGAACTCCCGATTGTGAAAATCAAAGATATCTCAAATGTAGATATCAAATTAACTGAAAGTAGTAAAAAAATCGACGAAGTCGTAGTTACAGCTAGTGGTACACAAACCAAGAAGACTCTAACTGGTGCTTATACATCTGTAGATATTAAACAATTAGCATCTCCTTCTGGAAATCTGACAAATTCTTTAGCAGGAGTGGTTCCTGGTATCATTGCTGTTCAAAGTTCAGGTGAACCGGGTGAAAACATGTCTGAGTTTTGGATTCGAGGTATTAGTACATTTGGTAGCGGTAGTGGAGCACTTGTATTGGTAGATGGAGTAGAACGAAGCATGAATGAAATACCGGTACAAGATATTGAATCCTTCTCTATTCTGAAAGATGCATCTGCTACAGCTCTCTATGGTTCCAAAGGTGCAAATGGTGTTGTATTAATTACCACCAAACGAGGTAAACCAGGTAAAATTAATATCAGGGCGCGTTTTACTTATGGTTATAATCAAACAGGACGTATGCCACAGTTTGCCAATGCATATGATTGGGCTACATTAGCAAATGAAGCCAAAATAGGACGTTATGAAAGTCCTCTGTATACCCCAGAAGAACTCAATATTATCCAAAACGGACTAGACCCTGATTTGTATCCTAATGTAAACTGGCAAGATCTTATGCTGAAAAAAGGAAGCCCACAATACAAAGCAGAAATCAGCTTCTCAGGAGGAGGTGATAATGTTAGATACTATGTATCTGGACAATATTATGATGAAAATGGTATTTACAAGACTCAAAGTTCAGAAAATAAATATAATACCAATTCCACCTACAAACGATACAATTATCGTGCAAATGTTGATATGAATCTAACTAAAACCACTTTAGTAAGAATTGGAGTAGGTGGATGGTTAGTTGACCGCACACAACCAGGTGCAGAAGGAGACAATATCTGGGGATCATTCTCAGAATTTACTCCTTTAAGTTCTCCACGTAAATATTCAACCGGACAGTGGCCCCATGTTAATGGTCGTTTGACACCTGAAATTCAATTAACTCAAACTGGATATAGAACCATATGGGAAAATAAAGCAGAATTAAACGTTACTTTACAACAAGAACTAAATTTTATTACTAAAGGGTTGATATTTGAAGGTACTTACGCATTTGATACACAAAATTCAAATATTACCAATCGCCGTAAATTACCTGAATTGTGGGTAGCTCAAAACTATCGTGATCAAAAAGGTCAGTTAATTCTTCGTAGGACATCTAATCCACAGACGATGACTCAAACTGTGACGACCGAAGGCTGGAAACGTAATTATTTACGTGCCCATTTAAAATACAATAGGTTATTTGCAGAGGTTCACCGCGTAGGAGCTTATGCCATGATTTATCAAGAACAAAATGCAGATACCAGACTTGCCAATGAAGGTGATATTATCGCCTCTATACCTCACCGTAATCTCGCCTATTCAGGAAGTTTTACTTATGCATTCCGCGACAGATACTTGGTGGAGTTCAATTGGGGATACACAGGATCCGAAAATTTTGAGCATGGCAAACAATTTGGCTTTTTCCCTTCCTATTCTGCTGGATGGGTTATTTCTGAAGAACCTTTTATTAAAAGAATTGCACCATGGCTAGAAATGCTTAAAATTAGAGGTTCTTATGGTTTAGTAGGTAATGATAATATCGGTGGACAACGTTTTCCTTACATTTCTTTAATAGGAACGACCAATGGTTATAACTGGGGAGAATTCGGTTCTCACGGAATTCAAGGATACCGTATAACAACAGTTGGAACTCCAAAATTAACCTGGGAAACTGCCAAAAAATACAATTTAGGTATTGATTTCAACCTTTTTAATAGTAAAATAACAGGTACAGTGGATATCTATAAGGACGTACGCGATGATATTTTCATGAGACGTAATCACATGCCATTAACTACAGGTCTGGCCGATCAAACCCCAATGGCAAATGTTGGACGTATGAAAGCCACAGGATGGGATGGCAACATTGCTTTTTTACAACGAATCGGACAAGTAGATATTACATTACGCGCCAACATGACTTACCAAAATAATGAAATTGTAGACCGTGATGAAGCAGCTAATGAACTTTGGTATAAAATGGATAAAGGATTCCGCCTCAATCAGACACGTGGTTTGATTGCGCTTGGATTATTCAAAGATCAAGAAGATATAGATTGCAGCCCATCACAAACAGGATTAGCAACAGATGGACGCCCCGTTTTACCTGGAGATATCAAATACAAAGATGTAAATGGTGACGGTGTTATTACAGATGATGATTATGTACCATTAGGATATAGAGAAATGCCAGGCTTACAATATGGTATGGGTGCAAGTGTCCAATGGAAAAATCTTTATATTAATGTCTTGTTCCAGGGAGCTGGTAGACGTGACTGGTTTGTGGGTGGAAACGGACCTCATGCATTCCATAACGGAATGACAGGTAACATTCTTCAAGAAATGGTAGATGGGAACCGTTGGAGTCCAAGAGAAGTCTCTGGTACAGCTGACACAGAAAATCCGAATGCAGACTGGCCACGTTTAACTTGGGGGAATAATGCAAACAACAATCGTAAATCTACTTTCTGGATGAAAAACGGACGTTACTTACGCCTAAAAAATGTGGAAGTTACTTATGATCTTCCCAAAGCGTTTGCTCGCAAAGTATATATGAGCAATATACGTCTAGGCTTTGTTGGAGAAAATCTCTACACCTGGAGCCCATTTAAATGGTGGGATCCGGAAGGAAACAATGAAAGCGGTTCTAATTATCCAATTAGCCGGACATACTCATTCTCAGTTCAAGTTGAATTCTAACAAAATATTAAATATGAAAAAATTAATATTCAACATAATAGCAATAGGGACAATCTTTATGCTTAGTTCATGTGCCGATTATCTTAATGTAGATAAATATTTCTACGATCAACTTTCTGGATTCGGCATTTGCAAAGAAAATTTATGTAGATGGATGGTTGGCTAATGCCTATGAAGGAATGAATTTTATGGCAGAGTTTAAAGAGCGTTACCGCTGGGGTTCTGATGACCTGATTAATCCAGACGAAAAGGCAATGCAGAATGGTAATTACAGTGCTGATGACCCATTAGACAATATGGATGGTCGTGGTGCAGCCGGTACAATGTATAAGGTATACGAGACTGTACGCAAAGCTTCCACATTTATTGACAATGTTGGCAGATGTCCCGAACTAACACTCACAGAAGTCTCTGATTATACCGCACAAGCACATTTCCTACGCGCTTATGCTTATTGGTCTTTACTTCGTAGATACGGTCCTATTCCCTTAATTCCTAAAGAAGGATTAGATGTGAACCTTTCATATGAAACACTTTCATTGCCACGTTCCAAATTCGATGATATCATTAACTTTATTAACGAAGATCTGGAGCTTGCAGCTGTAAATCTACCGGTAAGACGTACCATTAATAACATGGGACACCCTACCAAAGGAGCTGCTCTGACTTTACGTGCACGAGTACTTCTGTATGCAGCAAGTCCATTATTTAATGGAAATACAGACTTATTTAACATGAAAGATAACGTAGGGAATCAATTAATTAACCAAACTTATGATGAAGGGAAATGGGCACGAGCTGCTGCCGCAGCTAAAGACGTAATGGAATTAAATCAATATTCATTAAATATCATAAAACCATCAGCAACAACTATCATGCCTCCACACCATGCAGAATATTCGGATAAAGAATTTCCTAACGGCTGGGCTGATGTTGACCCATATGCATCGTATAAATCAATTTTTGATGGAACAATCCTTGGTTCTAAAAATGATGAATTGATTTTCACCCGTACCAATGAAGGACATAACACTATTAGAGGATTAGTGGAGTCTTGCATACCACGAACCTTAAATGGAGGTAATAAAATTGGCGTTTCCCAAAAAATGGTAGATGCTTATTATATGAATGACGGACGTACCATCCAAGAAGGAAAAGCTGACGGCTATTACCAAGAAAGAGGCTTTACAACTAGTTCAACAGAATATCCATTTCTACCAGCAAAAGTCTCATTACAATATGCTAACCGAGAACCCAGATTCTATGCCTCTATTGCATATAATGGTTCTATTTGGGAATGCGAAAGTGCGAACGAAAGTAAATATAGAAGGCAACAGCTTTTCTACTACAAAAATGAGAACGACGGAAAACTAGGATTCAAAGAAGATCTCCCTTTAAGTGGTATTGGTTTCAAAAAATTCTATAATCCTGAAGATGCGTTAACGACTGGGGGATATGTGGTAAACAAGACAGAACCTTCAATGCGTTATGCAGAAGTACTATTGATTTATGCAGAAGCACTTAACGAGCTGACTACCACGCATAATGTAGTAACCTACAACGGAAATAGTACGACCATTTCACGTGATATTGAGGAAATGAGATATGCTTTAAAACAAATCCGTTTCCGTGCCGGTTTACCAGATTTTAAGGATGATATATATGCTGATCAAGGTGAACTCCGTACTAGAATAAAAAGAGAACGACAAATAGAATTTCTTGGTGAAAATGCTTTCCGTTTCCTTGATAATCGTAGATGGAAAGATGCTATGGTAGAAGAAAATATGCCATTAATGGGTTGTAATATCAACATCAGTTATGATGAAGATAAGATACAATTATATTATGTACCTACAGCCATTACTTCAATGCCTAAAAACTTTGAACAAAAAATGTATTTCTTCCCTATACCGACCGAAGAACTGAAGCGAAATGTAAATATGACCCAAAACCCAGGATGGCAATAACAACATAATTAAGTTATAAATATGAAACAGATTAAAAATATAAGTCTTATTTCCTTGCTTTTATTGGCGTTTTCTTCTTGTGTAGACGAGTTAGATGACGAATTATTCACAAAGTTCACTAACCTGAAACTAAGTGGATGGCAAGAAACGTCTTTGAATATTGAAGAGGATAATACAGCTATATTACCTCTATATTTTGGAATAAACGGAACTTCCGGTAATGATAAAGATATTCAAATCAAAGTTGGTTTTGATGCTGATACATTAGATGCCTATAATTGGGAGAAATATAAGAATGAAACAAGTAAATACTACCAACAGTTACCCGAGGAGAGTTTTACTTTAAATCAAAATACATTTACAATTAAAAAAGGAGATCTAAACACAAGTGGGTATTGTACAATAGACCTTTCCCTTATTGGAGATTTGTATGATGATTACGTATTGCCTTTGAAAATCACATCTTCTGTAGGCGAACCTATCGGTCCAAATAAATATTCTAAAGCATTGTATCACATTGCCTTTAAGAATCATTTTTCTGGAAACTTTGCTGGATATGGTACTATAAAAGAAGAAGGTACCAGCTATACCACTTCAGCTAATGGTAAAACGTTGTATGCAATTTCTAGAAATAAATGTTATATGTATGTAGGTAATGTAACACGTGATAATAGTACTGACTTCAAACAATATATCGTTGAATTAACGTATGACGAGACAACTAAGAATATTACATTAAGTACAAAAAACAGTGCGTTAGATCTAGAAGCAGAACCTGTCAGTATTACACGTAAATATACCAAAAATACCACTGATCTGCGTAAGTACAACGAAGAAACTGTCATTGTTATGAATTACAAATATAACGATTTGTCAGAAGGCAGCTCCGCACGTTATTCATATGAAGGTACATTGACGATGAATCAAAGCGTATGGGCAAAAGACTATCCAGATGTACCTATAGAAGATGAAGAGGAGTAAACGAAGAGTAATTATTAACTAAAGATTAATAAACATGAAAAAAATATTATTCATACTATCAATAGTAACGCTCCCACTAGTATTTACCAGTTGTAGCGATGATGACGACAATGGAGGTAATACTATTCCCGCTGATGCCGTAGAACTGAAAGTAGATGAAACAGAATTGCAGATTGCACAAGAAAATAGCCGTATAGTGAATATTACGGCTGGTAATGGAGATTATAAGGTAACTTCCTCTAATGAAGAAGTGGCAACAGCCACTGTCGATGGTAAAGTGATTACAATTACAGCACTTCCAACAGATAATAATGCGGAAGCAATAATTGTTGTGACAGACAAATATTATAAAAGAGCTTATATTAAAGTAGAAACGGCTGCTGTCTTTGGAATACGTCTTAATAAATCGGAAGCCACTCTTTTTTCCCAAGTTGACGGACAGGATGTATTCACGTTCAAAATTATCACTGGTAACGGTGGATATAAGGTAGAATACCTTGAAAACCCTGATAATTGTACAGAACTAATCGGAATAGAAGATATAGAAACGACCGGTACTTTTACTGTGAAAGGTTTAGATAATGGTACAGCCAAAATCAAAATAACCGATAAATTAAATAAATCTCTAACAGTTGTTACAAAAGTAATTGCTCCAGATCCACTCATAACAAATTACGACGGAAAGATTCTACAATTTAGTGCAACACAACAGAACGGAAAAGTAGAAATAATCAGTGGTAATGGAGGATATAAATTGGAAATTGCTGATCCAAGCATTGTTAAAGCATCCATGAACGGCAGTACAATTGAAATAACCGGTAAGAAAAATGGTTCTACATACATCACAATTACTGACTCTAAGAAACAAGAGAATAAATTGACTGTAACAGTAGATGGAAAGAATTATGGCTTAGCGCTCGATAACAAATTCTGGCTCTATGCAAATTTCGGCAATATAACTGATAATAAGCTTGTTAAAGTCAAACAAACAACTTGGGAAATCATTTGTCGTTTGAACTCACTTTCATGGTTAGAGACATTTATTGGTATGGAAGGGAAATGTCTATTACGTGGAACAGGAGATGGTTCACATATTGAATTATCAGCATTAGGAGATGCCTTTAAGTTCCATAGTAAAACTGAACTTAAAACAAATGAATGGATACATATCGCATTTGTTATAGACTGTTCTAAAACTAATCATAAAGAACAATACCGCTTATTTATCAACGGAGAAGAAGATGATTATATCATCGACAATCAAAGTAATAGGCATGAAGAAGTAGATTTAGCCTCAAGTAATGACGATAACAAATTCACACTTGGACGTGCCTGTGGTGACGACCGACGTATGCTGAATGGTTCTATCGGAGAAGCTCGTGTATGGACTGTTGCCCGTACGCCAGAGCAAATCAGAGCTAATCTGTGGAGACTAACAGAAAAGGACCCTGTAGGCTTACTAGGGCACTGGGAATTTAACGCCGGAATTGAAACAAATTATATTCAAGATATTGCCGGAGGAAAGTTTGAAAACAACTTAACCATTTGTGGTAAAGGTGGTGCTATTAGTACTAAAGTACCTATGTCGGCATGGATTGAAAAAGATTATCTAAAATAATAAAAACGAAACGATATGAAAACACTTTATAAGTTATTATTATTATCCTTCCTGTTTACTTGGACATTTTCATCTTGTAGCGATGACGATGACGTAACATCCTTAATAAAAGATCCTGTCATAGATACTGTGGCTCCGGTTTCATTGTTACGTGCAGAAGTAACAGAGAATGAAAACGAACTGCTAGTCAAATGGACGAATCCGATGAACAAAGATGTGTATCGGGTAGAGATTTCTTATTCAGCAGTCACCGCCCGTGCGTTTTCCGGGAGTCCTATACTTGTTGAAGCATCTAAAGGTACCGAAGGAGAAGTACTCATTACTGTACCTTGCTATGATGTTTATACCATTTCTGCAGTAGCCATAAATAAAGCAGGTATACGCTCCCCCAAAGAAAGTGTAAAGGCAGAACCTTATCTTCCTAAAGCTACGGAATCTGACGACAAAGAAGAATAAAATATCTGAAATCTAAAATAGGAACCATCACAGAACTCAATTTTGTGATGGTTCTCTTTTATAAGTACATTCTGATACGGGAAGAAAATACACAAAAAAATCTTTCAGAATTTTGGAATGACCCGTTTTTACATTGATCCCAAGTTACGAAGAGTAGAAAAGAAAAACGGAGAGAGTTTTTCAACTTTCTCCGCTTCAGTACCCCTAAGCGTTCTTTTCTCGAACCAATTCTTACATGATTTGGACTTAATTTGGGAACTACGAGAGTTCATACCGTTATAAAAGTAAAACTTCAATATTGGATTTACATTACTTCAATTTTCCTTTTTACACCGACAAAGTGTAGGATATTTAATGACTATAAGCAAGTACAGTAAATAATATATTAGATTCAAAGTGAGTTCGTTTTTACTTCTTATCCAGTTGGCAGGTAGGGGATAACACCGTAACTTGGCTCTTAAAATATCCCATTTTAATAGGTGTAGTTAAAACAAACAAACGGGTCTATGAATGAAATTTTCTGGTCCAGATATATTTTTCTATGAAATCAACCTACTATTCTTTATTTTCTAACTAAATTAACTAATTATATATAAACAATAATTTGAAATATGGATAACAACTACAAAAGACAGTATCGCCAATTGGATGATATAACCAAGAAAAAGATTAGCCAAAGCCTAAGAGGTAGAACAAAATCAGCCACTCACACACAAGCCATTTCCGACGGATTGAAAAAGTATTGGGCAACAGTACCCAATCAACCCAATAATAATGAAAATAAGAATAAAGAAAATGAATAAAATATACGGTTTAAATATAGATGCGTTGAGGCTCTGTTACGAAGTGACAGAACCCAACAATATCAATATCATAAAAGACAAAGAGATTGGAGAAGAAATTGATTTTCTGTACTTCTATCTAAGACGAATAGAAGGAAAAAACTTCAAATACGTTTATGAGATACGTTATAACGACATGGGAAAAGATAAATTGTTTGGAGAACTGCGTTTAGGTATCAATGACAATAAAGAAGAAAGCAATACCCACCAAAACGGATATAAAAAAGCATGGATTAGTATTTCCAATCGTGTATTATACAGCGATGAGATATACTATTTAGATTTTATTGAAGACAATTTAGGCTTAAAATTACATAATATAACAACCCTAGACCTATGCCTTGATATGTCAATCGACATAGCCCGATTGATACGAAGGCTTATCCGCAACCCACAAGTAACAACGCTTCTGAATGGAAAAAGAATCACTAATCGCAAAGAAGACCGTCCCGAAATCACATATACTTTCAGTGGGAATATGGATAAAGATAAATATTTAACCGTCAATATTAAACAGAAAAAAGCGATAAAAGACAAGAGTAAAGGTAGCACCCTTATTGCATACAACAAGAAAGCTGAAATAGCCAATAGCTCGGATAAAACATACATAAATAGCCACTATAACAATCCTGCAAAACTGCATCGTTTGGAAGTACATTTGAATAATGGCGAAGTAAAAGAATATTTGGACCGTACGAAGCAAGAGTTATCATTTTATTCATTGGTGGATGATAAATTTCTGTTGAAGTTATTCGACCAAACTCTTAACAGCCTCATCCGATTTGAGTATAGAGGCAAAAAGTTAGATTGGGTTGACCTGCTTACGGGGGTGATAACAACCACCCCTGGCAGGGACTGCATTTCAAAGTTAACTTGTTCAAAAAGAATAAGAAAAGTGGCTTAAAAGCGTAGCTCTAAAATTTTGATGTGTCAAAAAGAAAAGTGTATCAAAATAATCTATATAAGACCCTTTGATACACTTCTTTTTTGTGTCAGTTTAATCTAAAAGATTAATATTTCTTCGATATAGGAAAGCCGTAATCATAATCTTTAGCTTTCATAGCTCGATAGTCTGTATAAATGTAATCATCTCGCCAATATAATGATGAACCATTATTTATATCAATAGCAATATAGGTTCCACCATCAAATCTTTTCTTACTCCAACTTCCTTTTCCTTCTCTTCCAGACAATTCTTTGGCAAGTTCACTATTACCTGCCAAACGCTCGGTAATACTAACTGTCTTATCACTAAATAGTATTAATGTATATTCCGTACCAATTACATCATGATAGACATAGAATATACCAGTAGAAGGAGTATTCGACTTGCTATCGAATACATTATTAAGAAAAAGGACCATGGTAGGTATTATAATACACGCTGCTATCCCATATAATATTAATGCGGTTTTAGATACTTCTTGAGAACTATTCGAAGAAGAATCGTCAGTATGCTCTGCCCAATATTTCATAATATTTTCTGCAAGCCTGTCTTTTTGTGAAGAATTAAACTGTTCATCAGTCTCTTCTAAAATGACTTCATTGTCAGCAAGAAATAACTCTTGTAACTTATCTTGAACACTATCCAAACTTACATTACCACTATTAGGCATAAAATCATTATAAGAAATTCGAATCATTTTATTACATATTTTCAATTAATAATACTTGCTTTTGTAGTCCAAGATACTGTAGTATAGACAAATAAAAAGCGTGGACTAAACTTTGTCTACGCTTTCAGAGGTATCGCCAAACACCATGCAACCATAAACAAGTAAAAGCCCACGCCATAAGCGTGAGCATCAACTTTTACTCTTGGTTGCTTCATTAAATTGGCGATTTTCTGAAAAGCAAGAATACAAGCTAACGCTTTTTTATTTTATATGTCTTTTATCTGTTTTATGCCATAGGCTTATCTTTTTATGATTAGCAGTGCAAAGATACTCAATTCCTATCAAACGATGATACTTAGATAACAGATTTTTGTACTGTTACCAAAATCCCTTTTCGGATAATACATTTACTGTTTTGATACGGTTTATCACTTGTTACTCGGTAATTTCGTAATGTTCCCAATGCTACACCAAGTTGCTCTGGAGTGAATTTGGTATAAACGGCAGTTAAAGAACCAAAGTAGAAATGAAGTCCAGATATTTCTACATGAATAACCGTCCTTTCTTGCTTATTTCTCATTTTATCTATTTTTTATCTGACAAAGAAATGATAAATATTTAATATTTACCATATTTCTAGCCTTATTTAACGCTGCAAATGATTTATATTAAATATATATCACTATCTTTACACCATAAACAAGTAACACCATGAAAAAAGTAGTTATCTTCGCAAGAGTTTCCAGTACTAATGGCACACAAGACTATGAACGCCAAATTAATGATTTGCAAACATTAGCCTCAGCAAACAACTGGACTGTTGAAGCTGTATTTGCGGAGAAAGTATCTGGAGCAAAAAAGAACACAGAACGCACAGAGCTAATGAACATGATAGACTATATCAACTCACATGATATAAATAAAGTATTGGTAACTGAATTATCCAGACTTGGGCGTGATACCCTGCAAGTTTTACAAGCTATAGAAATATTAAATCAGAATAAAGTTTCAGTATTCATCCAAAATTATAATATTGAAACGCTTACTCCAAAGGGAGAAATCAACCCTATGAGCCAGTTTCTTATTACTATACTTGCCGAAGTAGCACGAATGGAACGCAAGACTATTAGAGAACGTGTTGCAAGTGGTTACCAGAACTTCCGTAACAATGGCGGTAAGGTAGGACGAAGAATCGGATATACGAAAAGTGATGAGGCTATGAGGGAAGAGTATGCAGAGGAATTGAGACTACTGAAAAGAGGGTATTCACTCCGAAATACCTCAAAACTGACGGGAACAAGTATTAACACCTTGCGAAAATTAACCAAATTAACATAATTTATACATCAAAAGTGGTAATTGTATCTATAGGTCGTATATTTGCAATGTTGGTACATCAATTCACTTAAAAAAAATATCTTTTACTTCAAATAATGATATATGGGGCAAGAAGCACATTCATGCCTAGGCACTTCCTTGTCTTGTGGATTGATTGAATGTGTAAGAATAAGTTGCCGATGTGCAACACAATAATGTGATATAATTCAATGATTACATTAGAAAAATGCAAAGAAATACTCAATAAGGGAAAAAGAAAGTACGATAATGAAGAAATAAAATTGATAAGAAAGTACTTATGTCTTATGGCAGAGTTACAAATAGAAAATGAAAAGAATGTTGAACTAATAAATTGATAAAATAATGAATGTCATACTATATTGCAGAGTCAGTTCGGACGAACAGTCAGAAAACACAAGTCTAGATTTCCAAGAGAAAGTACTAAGAGCATATTGTAGCAGTAAACAATATGAAGTAATTATGTGCAAGCATGAAGACTTCTCCGCAAAACACCATGATTTACGTCGTCCAGAAATGAAAAGTATTTTCAATTACTGCCGAAAACATAAAAATGAAATAGATTTAATACTCTTCCTCCGTTGGGACAGATTCTCGAGAAGTGCAGAATTTGCATTTGCATATAAAAGAAAATTCATGGACGAAATGGGAATAAGATTGATTTCTGTTGAAAACCCGATTGACTTTGAAAGTCCAGACTGGGCAACTTTATTGGGTGTTTACTGTGGTAGCGCACAATCCGAAAATAATAAAATAAGCAAGCGCACTAAAGACGGAATACGAGAAACATTAATTAAAGGTAGATGCGCTAACAAAGCCCCTAGAGGCTATAAAAATGTGAGAACAGACAAACATTCTACCCATATAGAAATAGATGATAAAAAGGCAGCTATTATACAGAATATCTTTAATGAAGTTGCAAAAGGTATAGAAGCCCCATGTTATATACGTAGAAAATTCCAAAGGCAAGGATTTAATATACCAGAAACCTCTTTTTTCGAAATGCTACGCAACAAATTTTATATCGGTAAAATTCGTGTGCCAGCATACAAAGGAGAACCCGAATATTATGTAAACGGTGAACATGAAGCAATTATAGATGAAGAAACATTCTATAAAGTTCAAGAAATATTAGACGGCAAAAGAAAGAAAACACCTAAACTATCCAAAGCCATAAATCCTGACTTATTTTTGCGGAAATTTTTAATCTGCCCCGTATGTGGTTGTGCCTTAACTGGTGCTACAAGTTCGGGCAATGGCGGCAAATACACCTACTACTTTTGTTGTAACAATCAAAAACATATAAGGGTGAGATCAGAAAACGTAAATGAAGAGTTCGCTCGATACACAGCCCAATTAAAGCCCAATAAAACGGTATTGGACTTGTATAACGAAATTCTAAAGGATTTGCAAAGTGAACGCAAAGGAGAAAGTAAAAAAGAAGTAGCAGCACTGCAAAATGAACTTTCTACCGTCCAAAAACGCATCAACAGCATTGAGGATAAATACCTGGACGGAGATTTAACCAAAGAAGAATATAACAGAATGTTGGAGAGATACACCAAAGAAGCCTCAACCATACAACAACAAGTTGAAATGCGTGAGAACCCTAACCGCAGTAATATCGAACCCAAACTAAACTACTCTATCAATCTGATAAACAATATAGATAGCTATATAAGAAATGCGTCTGTAGGGATGAAGATTAAGCTAATAAGTTCGATGTTTCCCGAAAAAATCGAATTTGACGGAAAAACATATCGAACCAATTCTTACAATAAAGTTCTTGATTTAATCTATCAGCAAACCAACGAGTTACGGGGAGTAGAAAAGAAAAGCGGAGAGAGTTTTTCAACTTTCTCCGCTTCAGTACCCAGACCCGCATTTGAAATAATTAAAGTGAGGAAAATGTGGGTAAAAAGAAAAATGCAGAAAAATACCACAATTACACTATGTTTCAATATGTTACAATCAAATTAAATTTTAATTCAAGTTAATCGAATTGCAAAATATTCAGCAGATGTGGGGAAAATGTGGGGAAATATCTATATTTGCAGCAGAGTAAAATTCAACCTGCAAGTCTATGAAAGTAACCTTTATCATTAAAAAAGCAGCCAAGCGATATGATACAGAATCCATGGCTACAATCTATGTACGCTTTAGAAACGGAAGGCAGTTAGACTCCGTTGCTCCTACTCAGTTGGCTATCAATCCCAATCTATGGGATGATAAAGACGAATGTGTAAAAACGAAAGCTGTCTGCAATGAAGAAATGCGTACCCTTATAAATGAAGAGATACGCCAGTTGAAAACCTATATTGAGAAGGTATATCAACAAGAAAAGGAAGCAATAGACAAAGAATGGTTAAAAACAACACTTGATAAATTTTACCATCCTGAAAAATATTTTCTGCCGGAGGAAGTGGTTATCAAGCCTACCATTGGAGAACTATTCGATGAATTTCTAAACAAACACCCTTTGTCGGAAGTACGAAAGAAGAATTTCCGGGTTGTCAAAAGAGCCTTACTGCGTTATGAACTATATGTAAGGGCAACAAAGAGAGGACAAAAGGGCTTTATCCTTGACGTGGATTTGGTAACGCCTGACACGCTTCGGGATATGTGGGACTTCTTTCAGAACGAATACCAGTACTATGAACTTTACCCGAGCGTTTATGAAACCATTCCCGAAAAGAGGACACCACAGCCCAGAAGCAAGAACACGCTGATAGACTGTTTTTCAAGAATACGCACATTCTTCCTGTGGTGCTTCGATAACAAGCGTACCACAAACAGACCTTTTGACAAATTCCCGATAGAAGAATGTACATACGGTACACCTTATTATATAACACTTGAAGAGAGGGATAGAATTTTCAATGCCGACCTTTCAGCTACCCCACAACTGGCAATACAGAGAGATATATTTATATTCCAAACACTGATAGGCTGTCGAGTGAGCGACCTATACCGTATGACCAAACTAAATGTGGTTAATGAAGCCATAGAATACATTCCCAAGAAAACAAAAGAAGGAAATCCGGTTACGGTACGTGTCCCTCTTAATGATAAGGCAAAAGAAATCCTTGAACGCTATAAAGAATATAAAGAAAAACTGTTACCGTTCATATCCGAACAAAAGTACAACGATGCCATAAAAAAGATATTCAGATTGGCTGGGGTTGACCGAATCGTGACTATCTTAGACCCGTTGACACACAACGAAGTCAAACGACCGATTTATGAAGTGGCAAGCAGCCATTTGGCAAGACGTACTTTTATCGGCAACATCTATAAAAAGGTGAAAGACCCCAACCTTGTTTCCGCACTGTCGGGACACAAAGAGGGAAGCAAAGCCTTCAGGCGATACAGAGACATTGACGAAGAAATAAAAAAAGACCTTGTGAAACTATTAGATTAATATACTTTAAACTTTTTAGCGTATAAAATCAAGATATAAATAAAAGAAATTCCTAACTTTGCAAGAAAATAGATTTAAAATTTGTATTATGGATAGATTGTTGCCAATAAGAATAGAAGCATGCCCACTTATAGACGCTTTAATTGAGTTCCGTTTTGAAGCAGCTATTACCAAAAGCGCAGTTTTTGGCATCATATACAATCTCATAAAAGAAGAGTATAGAGGAAATGTCATTAATTTGCCCATTTTACAGATTCCAGAACAAATTAGGGAGGTTGACCCTAACTTAAAATTTAAGCCCCTATACAGAATTGAAAACGAAAGATTTGTAATTCAAATAGGATATGATGTTTTGAGCATAAGCTCAAAAATGCCATATATAGGTTGGAGCGATTTTTCTAAACATTCATTTTCAATAATCAACAAGGTTATTAGTTCCGGAATAATAAAGCGTGTATCAAGAATAGGACATAGATATATTAATTTCTTCAAAGGAGATATTACCAATAGTCTTACGATGTCTTTTTCCATGACAGAAAAATACACATCCGAAAACTTATTGATACGGACAGATGTCAAAGATGGTAATTTTATGAACACCCTACAATTTGTAAATAATGCAAACTACAAACCACACCCTAATTCTATAGAAGTGGTAGGCTCATTAATTGACATTGATACATCTCGCGAATATTCTGACAACTATTTCACTTCTAATATAGAACAAGAAATAAATATGGCTCATAATTGCGAAAAAAAGCTGTTTTTCTCTTTGTTAAAACCTAACTTCCTAAATAGTCTAAAACCTGTTTTTGAAAATGAATAGTTTAACGACTTACATAAATACCAATATCCTATTAATGTCTGCCTTATCATGTATGACATTAACAGATACAGAATTGTTTTCTTTATCAAGTAGGCAAACATATAATGATGCTATAATACCGTCTATTAACACTCCTGTCAATCCAATAAATATTTATACAAATTATTCCATTAAGGACATTCCTATCTCAACAGAGACCATTCATGTTAATATTCCCGAGCATGAAGATTTTGAGATAATCAATTCTTTTGCGAATAAGATGTTAACGGAAGCGGCTCCTATAGATGAAGAAATTCAAAATGTCATTAATGACCACTTTTGGGATATGCTATGATTACAGAAGATGAATTAAAAAAATATCTACCCAAATATTTGTCAGAAGAAAATTACAAGACCCTTTTGGCAGAACTCAAATCTTTCCCTTATAACATAGATGGAAGGATGTACACTTCTATGCTTGACAAGAATGTCATTTTTCAAGGAGATGGCTTAAAAAAAATGCCTATAATTGATTTAACTAATATCGAAAGAGGTGTAAAAAAGGTAAGCTGTTTGATTTTATCAAACACTTGTGATATGGATTTATCTAATTCTCGTATGTTTCCTGCCTCAATCATGTATGCTCCTATTATAAATCTCACAAAATATATTTCAGTTCTTCAAAAACAAGGTATTAATAGTAGCAAAATTGAAAACCACATTTCAAATCTCAAACAACAAAAAATAACCCAAATAATCTTTCTTCCTGCAAATTCCCAAATGGAAGATTCAATAGTTTTTCTTGATAAAATCTATCACGTTGACAATCGCTTTATAAACCGAGACACATTAGAAGATCAACGCTTATTTTCTTTAAGAGGAGTTCTATAAATTAAAATATTGTAGTACAGTTGTTTATATGGTTCCA
>ERZ826016.1566-NODE-1566-length-21050-cov-22.514408_pt1 | contig 21050 bp, 18 predicted proteins | sample MGYA00519872_ERZ826016 | MGnify/ENA primary metagenome ERZ826016 (study PRJEB31778, sample SAMEA3449218) | human gut metagenome | biome: human gut; feature: human-associated habitat; material: faeces | place: United Kingdom | collected 2010/2012 ... | reverse complement strand
GCTGCATCTGATACAGTTTGAAGTTGTTGATGTTGGCTTCCAGCATCTTTTCGTCGAAGTCGCCGTCGCGGAGTTTCTTCAGTTCACCCAGCATGAGGTCTTTCACTTCGTCCAGAGTCTGTCCTTGTTTGGGGCGTCCCTGCATCAACAGTGCACTGTAATCGCTCATGGTCATAGGATAGCAATAAGAGCTTAACGTTTTCTGCTGTTGTGTCAGGTCAAGGTCGAACAGACCGGCTTGTCCGTTATAGAGTATCTGGGAAACCACTTGTAAAGTTTCCACATCTTTGTCGGCTGCTCCGGGGAAGCGCCATGCAAGAGCAACGCTTTCGGCATCCGGGCCGATAACTTCACGTACAACAGGTGTTGTAATCGGGGTCTCTTTCGGCAGGTCCAGTTTCGGCAGATCAGTATTCGGTTTCAAACCACCAAAATATTTATCAATGGTTGCAATCATCTGGTCGGGATCGAAATCACCGGAAAGGCAGATAGCCATGTTGTTGGGCACATACCATTTCTTATAATATTCTTTGATGTTGGTGATGGAAGGATTCTTCAGGTCTTCCTGAGTTCCAAGTACGGTTTGTGTTCCATACGGATGGTGTGGGAAAAGAGAAGAAAGCACTGCTTCGTAAACTTTGCGCGGGTCGCGGGTCAGCGACATATTCTTTTCTTCGTAAACCGTTTCCAATTCAGTGTGGAAACCGCGGATCACGCAATTCTCAAAACGTTCTGCCTGAATTTTTGCCCAGTTGTCAATCTGATTGCTGGGGATATCTTCCGTGTAGCAAGTAACGTCAAAACTGGTGTAGGCATTTGTTCCGTTGGCACCGATGGCGGCCATCAGTTTGTCATATTCGTTGGGGATGGCATATTTGGATGCTTCGTAGGAGATGCTGTCGATTTTTGCATAAATAGCTTTACGTTCAAGGCTGTCCGTAGTCTTGCGATAAACTTCGAATTGTTCTTCGATCTGGTCAAGCAAAGGCTTTTCTATTTCATAGTTCTGAGTACCGAAGTTCGTGGTGCCTTTAAACATCAGGTGCTCGAAATAGTGAGCTAATCCGGTAGTTTCTGCGGGGTCGTTTTTACCACCTACACGTACTGCAATGTACGTTTGTATGCGCGGAGTTTCCTTGTTTACAGTCATGTAGACTTTCAAACCGTTGTCCAGAGTGTAGATGCGCGCTTTCAGCGGATCGTTGGGTACTGTTTCGTAGCTGTACTTCGACGTACAACTACCTAAGCTTATCGCTACCAGTAGGATAAACGTTAAACCAATTTGTCGGAATAGTTTGTTCATAAGCTGACTTATTAGATTGATAACTGCAAAAATATGCGTTTTTTTCATACCTTTGCACTCAAAAAGTAAATATTTTAAATAAGAAGGTTTATTTTCATAGATTATGATTACCATAGAACAACTGAAAAGCATTAAAGAGCGCACCGAGGCACTCTACCGCTATCTGGACATCGAAGGAAAGAAAATCCAGGTGGAAGAAGAACAGTTGCGCACGCAGGCTCCGGGTTTTTGGGATGACCAGAAGGCGGCTGAGGCACAGATGAAGAAGGTGAAAGGTTTGCAACAGTGGATAGCCGGTTATAATGAAATAAAGACATTATCGGATGAATTGCAACTAGCCTTTGACTTCTACAAGGATGAACTTGTAACCGAGGAAGAGATAGATGAAGCTTATGCCAAAGCCTCCGTTGCCATTGATGAACTTGAACTGAAAAATATGCTTCGTGATGAAGCCGACCAGATGGACTGTGTGTTGAAAATCAACTCCGGTGCAGGTGGCACGGAAAGTCAGGACTGGGCAAGCATGCTGATGCGTATGTATTTGCGCTATGCCGAAACCAATGGCTACAAGGCTGTCATTTCTAACTTGCAGGAAGGAGATGAAGCCGGTATCAAAACCTGTACTATCGAGATTTCAGGTGATTATGCCTATGGCTATCTGAAAGGGGAGAATGGTGTGCATCGTCTGGTGCGTGTATCTCCTTACAATGCGCAGGGCAAGCGTATGACTTCTTTTGCTTCTGTTTTTGTAACTCCGTTGGTTGATGATACCATTGAGGTAAACATCAATGTCGCCAATATCTCCTGGGATACTTTCCGTTCCAGTGGTGCAGGTGGGCAGAATGTGAACAAGGTGGAATCCGGAGTTCGTCTGCGTTATCAGTTCAAAGACCCGTATACGGGCGAGGAAGAGGAAATCTTGATTGAAAATACGGAAACCCGCGACCAACCCAAGAATCGCGAGAATGCAATGCGCCAGTTACGTTCCATTCTGTATGATAAGGAACTTCAGCACCGCATGGCCGAACAAGCCAAGGTGGAAGCCGGAAAGAAGAAAATCGAATGGGGTTCGCAGATACGAAGCTATGTATTTGATGACCGCCGCGTAAAAGACCACCGAACCAACTTCCAGACTTCGGATGTCAACGGAGTGATGGATGGCAAGATAGATGGCTTCATCAAAGCGTATCTGATGGAATTTGCGGGACAAGAGGAATAAATTTTATTTCCATATAAAGAGAATGGGTGTCACTTGATGGATGAAGTGATGCCCATTCTTTGTTTTCAATAGCGTGAAGAGAAAGCTATACTGTTCTTTGTAAAAGACGTATTTCCTGAAGAAACGTCTTTTGCAAAGAACACTTTTCTCGCAAAAACGTATTCTTTAAAAAACATTTCTTATCTTTGTTCCTAACTTGATAATTACTTTTGCATGGAAATAGCAGATATTTATATTAATTCAACCCGTTTGGTGAATGCGGTTAGTTTGACGTACGTCCGTTATCTACATGATGCGATAGACTGGACTTCGCGAATGATTTGCGTAAAAGGTGCTCGTGGTGTAGGAAAAACAACCTTGATGTTGCAACGCATCAAACAGTCGTTTCCGGGAAATGAGCAAGCTGTTTATGTTTCCTTGGATAACCTGTGGTTTACTGAACATCGGTTGATAGAGTTAGTTGAGTATCACCTTCTTCATGGTGGGACGCACCTGTTTGTAGATGAAGTGCATCGTTATCCATATAATAACTGGATACAAGAATTGAAAAATATCTATGATTCCTATCCCGAACTTCGAGTGGTGTTTACCGGTTCTTCTTTGTTGCAGATTGATTTTTCGGTGGCCGATTTGTCCCGCAGGTGTGTTTTTTACACGCTTCAGGGGTTGTCCTTCAGGGAGTATCTGGAATTTGAGGGGAAAGGTTCCTTTCCGGTTTTTACGTTAGAAGAGATCCTAAGGGGACATTTGACTGCTGCGGCTGGTGTGGTTTCGCAGATTACCGTTATTCCGCTTTTTGAGGAATATTTGCGTCAAGGCTATTATCCTTTTTACAAAGAAGCGCCTATCTCTTATCCGTTACGGTTGCAGCAAATTATTACTACTGTGCTTGAGAATGATTTACCGGCAGTGGAGAAAGTGGAATATGTGTCTATAAAAAAGATGAAACGCTTATTGATGATTCTTTCGCAGATGGTTCCATTTACGCCTAATATGACGAAAATAGCCGAAAGTATAGAAGCCACTCGTCAGTCGGTTATCCGTATGTTTCAAGTTCTGGAACGTGCGGCCTTGCTCATCATGCTGTATTCCGGGAAGAATAATATGCAGCAACTTGCCAAACCGGAAAAAGTTTATTTGGACAATACGAACTTGATGTATGCTCTTTCTTCCTCTGCGGATATAGGTAATATTCGTGAAACATTCTTTGCCAATCAGTTGAAGCTAAATCATCAGATAGCTTTTTCCGGACAGGGAGATTTTCGGATAGATGATGTTTATACTTTTGAAGTAGGAGGAAAGAACAAGACGTTTGAGCAAATAAAGGATGTACCGAACAGTTATCTGGCCATAGACGGGATAGAATATGGAACAGGGAACAGGATTCCTCTTTGGCTGTTTGGATTTCTGTATTAATTTGAATAACAAACAAAATTCAGAGTACCAATGACTAGATTAGGTTCTCTCTTTAGATAAGACAAATCTAGGACTTCTATTTGCCTTCTTTCTATTTTTAGCATTGAAATGTGGGTTTATAATTGTTTCTTGCTAAAGCCATTTTATATTTAAAATTTATTCAAAGTAAAACTTGTCAATAAAATGTTCTAATATCCATCCTTCTTCTGTTGGCTCATAATTCTCATCAAAATGCAATGCGACTTCATCACTTGCCAATCCACGGATTTCATATGCTGTATCTTCATCTAGATAGAGTTTTATAGAATCTGTTGAATTGAAGAATTTGATTTTATTTATTAAATTCTCATGTCCTTTTAAAAGAGAATGTATAAGATAGTCATACTCTTTTTTAGATAATGTCACTTCTTTAATCATTTGTTACCTCCTAATTTTTTTACTTCTTTTGTATGAGTACCGTGTACGGTTATGATTTTCCCTGTTGTAGGATTTGCTTGATATACATTGTAGGATGTTCATTATTCCAAATCGAGCCTTCCTATATTTCCATCCTGAATAATTCCATTATCAAATATGGTTTCATATCCCTCCCCTTTATTCCCTAACAGGTTGCATCCTTCCAATAGTATGTTGTTAGAGAAATGAATCGTATCCTCGAATTGGCAGTCGAAGAAATTCAGAAAGCCATGGAATATATTCTCTTTCATACGTAAATTTTAAGCGTCCCACATAGCTTGTAGGACAGATTTCACAATATCGTTCATGAATTATAAATTCTTTGACAAAAGAAAGACTAGCACTTATGAGGTCATAAATGCGGCTATTGTTTGACGGTAAGATATAACAGCTAAGAAGTTTAAAGTTTCATACACGTGTCCATAAGTCACAATCTTTGGTGCTTAGCTGTTGAGACCAATTTCATTATCGGACTGGGGGTGTTCCAGTAAAAGTCGGCCTTTATGATTTCACTTTTAGTTATCCGTGGTTGTAATCGCCGATTTTGTCAGCGAGACGGTATATCCTAACTTCTTCAGTTCAGCAGCGAGATAAGTTTTTCGTTTTTTCTCAATCTTGTCCTGCATGTATTGTGCTCCGAGTTCACGGAAACTAGCACCAGTACTAAATATTAGATAGACGGATATCAGTTGGGAGTGTCCTACTGCTAATAAAGCACGCTTCTTTCCTCTACGGGCAGCAATGCGGTGGTATCGCTCACTGAAAAATGTGTTCTTTGTACGGGTCGCAGCCCATGCGGCCTCTGTTATGACCGCTTTTACATGTTTGTTTCCGTGAGTGACTCTTGAACTTTTTTTTTACCCGCGCTCTCATTGTTGCCCGGTGCTACACCAGCCCAGGAAGCTAGGTGTTTTTCCGTTGGAAAAGGAGACATGTCAAGACCTATTTCCGCAACGAGATCTTCCACAACCTTGGTACTGAAGCCCGATATCTCTTTTAAGAGTTCCAATGCGTTATCATACTTGGAAAGTAGAGATCTTATCCTGATGGATAAATCGTCAATCAGCTTTTGGGTATTATCAATATCCTTGCGTATCATTTGAAGCAAATAGACATGATGTTCCTCCACGAATCCGGTACAGGCTTCAAGTAGCTCTTCAGGAGAAGCAGACAACTTTCCATGATAAACACTCTTAATAGTATCCAATGTAAGAGTCTTGCCTTCACAAAGCATATCAATCAAAGCCATTGATGTTACACCGGAAGTATTACTGACAACACTTGACAATTTGATGTTGCAATCTTCCAATATACGCATCATACGATTCTTCTCCGAAGCAATCTGCTGTATCAGTTTATTACGATACCGAGTAAGGTCACGAATTTGACGCTGTTCCTTGGGAGGAATATAACTGGGCTTCAGTAAACCTGCCAGTAAGAGTTTGCAAATCCATTCGCTGTCCAGCTTGTCTGTTTTGTGCCCAGGGACATTTTTAATATGTCGAGCATTGACAATCCAAACATTGGGAATGAAACCCTCAAGTACTTTATGGACAGGCTTCCAATAGACACCAGTACTTTCCATGGCAACGTGAGTAACGCCGTTGGACAATAACCATTCTTTCAATTCTGTCAAAGAACTAGTGAAGGTTGAGAACGAGCGAGTCTCTTTTGGAAGACCAGCACCGTCAATAGTTGCCACCACTACCTTCAAGTGGACGTCGATACCGCATCCGCGCTGTATCAACTGAGGAAATCTAACTTCAGCCATAGTCAATACATTTATAGGTTTGATACTGCAAATGTAACTTCAGCTTAAACATTTTCATTCTCTTTGGCGAGTTTTTTTAACTCATGGGGATTTCATTATATATTTTTTTTTGTTATGTCCTCCGGCTTCGAATGTTGTTCCTTGCGTAATTATATTATTCATAAACTCTAGTCCATCTATGAACCAACAGTAGGAAAGCTTGACCTCCCGAATGACGCAATCATGAATGATTACTTCTGAGTAAAAGTGAAAGGCTGATAGGTCGAGCGTATCAATAATGGATTGTTTAATCGACAAACTTGAATACAAGTCATAGTTCCGGGTATCAATGATTGCATTAGGTTCTCTTTTAAGAAAATCTAAATCCACTACTTCTATTTGTTTGTTCTCTATTCTTATCATACTATACAATTCTGAATTATTCTTTTCTAAACAGTGATGAAAAGAAAGAAAGCAGGTTCCTTTTCTCGGCTTTTGACTGTCCCCGACTTCTTATGGAACAAAATGTATTTCTCGTATCGTCAAATCCGAAGACAACATCGGATTCTTTCTCGATTTTAGGAATAGCAATGAATTGCAATCCTTTGTAATTCTTGATATTATCTATCGGAATCCAACATTCCTGTTCCGGCTCCCAGTAAGTGACATCATCTAACGTTTCTTTTTTTATATCCAGATTTGCTGATATGTCATACTGCCCGTCTGTACTTTTCATCAGGATATACGCTTCGACTAATTCGTGTGTTACGTTGTCGTAATTTAATATTGGCTTTTGCCAGGTTTCATCTATCTCCTCAGAGTCTTCTTCATCTAATGCGAATATCCAGATTGGATTTTCCTGCATATCTTGTAGGCTCACTTCATCTATGGGTTTGGGCTTCCCATAGGCAATTTTGGTAGAATAAACATTTTTGTTGTTTACTCCTTTCGTATCAACTTCTTTCATTTTTTGTTTTGTTTTTATGTTGACATTCTTGCTCTCATTCCGGTTGAATATGCTTTAGTATCTCTCTGACTTTTGCTTTTATGTCTGATTCTGTCGTAAAAGCTTTCGGATCAAGCTTGTGGTCTTCGCTAAATTCAGAATATCGTCCGGCTATTGTGCTCAATTCATCAAGCCATTTCTTTTCATTTAGATCTGCTCCGTCCTTATAGTCGCCAATATCATACCATTCATAGATTTTGTTGCAAAAGTCTATCGTGTTGACTTCGTCACAAGAATACTCTTCCAAAAGATTACGCATGGCGGTTTTCCGGCGATCATGCGTGTCTTTATCTATATTGGGCTGCTCTAACAATAGAAGCAATGCTTCTCTGACTTTGCTGAAACTCATGATGCCTTCAAGATATTCGTCACGACACTCGTCTATATAATAGATTGATGTTAGTTCTTTTTGAGTAAATTCCACTTCATTAGTCAATCCCCATAGTGTGTCTATCACAAATATAACGTTCGTAATGGTAGATAAATCATATTGCTTCAAATAGGGGAAAAATAAGTTACCGGAAATTTTTAGAGACGAAATTTGTCTTTTATAAATTTCATCCGTTAAAATCTCTTGGATGCGTTCTTTCGTATGAGCCCATGATAATTCAATAATGAAATAGTCGTTTACCTTTATTTCATTATTTAGAATATAGTTATCAGCCCAAGAAGTAATGATAGAGATGTCTATAATGTCATACTCAAGTGCAATATTAAACAATATAATATTTTTATCAATTGTCTTTTCCATATTGGGTTCTTAAAATTGGATCCTTGTTTATAGTCGGTCAATTACCTCTTATATACGAATCAGGAGATTCTTATACTTGGAAGCAGCGGATGAAGAACATCCGCTGCAACGGGTATTATTTTAGCTACCATGGTCTCCATTGTTTCATATCTCTTCGCTTGTGCTTAAATTTTATGAATTTAAGAGTCTATGTTTGCACTTAATTGAAGATGCCTCAAAATCTCTTTTACTTTTTTCTTAATTTCAGTTTTAGATGTAAAAGCTTTTGGATCAACGTCATGATCTTCCTTGAATTCTGAATATCGTCCGGTCAATGTGCTTAATTCATCAAGCCATTTTTGTTCATTTAGCTTTATGTTGCCTCTATAGGTTCCTAAGTCGTACCAGTCATAGAATTTGTTACAAAAATCAATAGTACTAACTTCGTTGAAAAAATATTGTTCCAGAAGATAGTATATAAATAATTTTTTTGATATTTCTATACTTTTATTTTTTAACTTCTCTTTGAGTATGGCTATTTCTTTTATGTTATGCTTTGCTTCCGTAAATGAAGTCAATTCTTTGGCTATTACTGCCAATTGATTTAATAGTAATAACTCTATTCTATTTAAGTCTTCTGAATTTTTCCAGTTAGTATGGTTGTAAATAAAAATAAAAAAGTATGCGTCTGAAAACTCAGTCTCATCTATTATTCCTGAGATAAGTTTATGAATAAGTTCATAAATCTCTTTTTTTTGTTCTCTCATCTTTCTCATTATCTTTTATACTTGAAATGCCAAATTGTATTACTCTTTTTATCATATAAAATTTCTAATTTGTATTCTACTCCGTTCTTCCACATTTTAGTATAGTACATCAAGGCTCTGGTTCCTTTAGGATCGGGAACTCCAATGGTACTATTAATACCTTCTTCAAGAATTTGAAGAGGCACCCTTCTGGCTGGTTCTTCTTGGTGTTGGGCTGGTGTATCTGCAAACTTAGGACTTGTTTGTTCTTTGTTTTGATTATTTGTTTTTGTCTGTTCTTTAGTGTTTTCTTTATTACTCTTAATTCCTTTAGCTAACCCATTCATTACCCCTGAAGTTAATCCTAATGCTGCACCTTGACCTCCTTGTTTTAATGCCTCTCCAAGATCAGCGCCTGAACCTAATGCCATAGCTGTACCTAAACCAAAACCTGTAGCAGAGTTTAATGTTCCTTGTGTCAAAACCTCTTTTAGTATAGGGCTCGCAATACCTTCTGTTAATTTGCTAATTGGTTTCGCTAAATAGCTACCTAAATTTCCCCCTAGATAAGAAGTTGCTCCTCCCATTATACCTGAACTGCCAACCTGCATCCAATCTATGTTACCCCAGCCATTGTTGAATCCTTGATTGACAATGCTATTTGTTGCACCTAATACCGCTGCTCCGGCAATTGGTCCTGCATAGATGGTTACAAATCCAGAAGCAGCTCCTGTCCCAAAGAGGGCGAATCCTTGTCCTACACTGTGTATATTGCCTTGTACGGCATTAACTATTACATTGAATATACCACCGATAGCAGCGGCGATTAAATCATCTATAAGGAACCATTCACCATTTTGGTCTACATATATTAGCGGATTATTTAAACAATAGCTGTAACGATTGAAATTCTGACTGAAATCCGGGTTCTGTACATACGGGTCAGGACTTAGAAAACGTCCTAATGCCGGATCGTATAGTCGGGCATTCATATTAATCAAACCAAAGACCGCAAGATGTTCGTGTCCGGTATATCCTCTGCCTAAAAAGAGTTCCGGTTCACTTCCTGGCGCATAGATAGCTTGTGTAGCTGGATTTCGTAGTTTACCCCAGGCATCATAACTCAATTCTTGTACAATATTACCGGATACATCCGTTATTTGTGTAATACTGCCTAAGTGATCGCGACAAAGGTAATATATATTCCATGTACCTGTACCATTTTTAACTAAAACAGTTTGAGCAGAATATGCGTCGCCACCTACATAAAGTTTTTCTTTAGTACTGTTAGCTGTTTTATCCAGTTCATATTTGTTCCCTATATAATATCGAGTCAATTTATCAGCGGTACCTTGCTTTAATAACATTTTGACACGATTGGCATCCCCATTGTAAGTGAATGTAGCTGTATATCCATTTTCTGTAATGGATGCAGGACGTAGCATAGCATTATATGCTATTGTTTGGTTGCGCAAAGGTATAGTGTTGCCTGAAGGAGTTACCGTTTCAATTGCGTAGGGTTTGCTTGCGCTATATTCAAACTTGCCTATACCACTTGAATTCGTAATATTGCCTTTGATATCATAAGTCACAGTCTGATTGGTAAAGGATGTCAGACGATTCAGGTGGTCATACCCGAAATTTTCTTTCAAGTTTCGTTTTGCATCCGATCTCCAGTCTAAATTGCCGGTCGTTGCAATAAAGTTGCATCTGAAATCTTGTATGGAAGTTGTATTCTTTATGGCGATGATGGCTATAACTTTTCCATCGGTGTCATACGTTTGAATACGCCTTAATATTCCGGTTGTATAAGCTGTCGGTAGTCCTTGATTGTTTTCTCCGGTTAATTTCCAAATAGAAATAGAATCGTTGAGTTTTATTTCGGATAGATTCCCATTCGTATATTTGAAATACTCTGTTGTGATATTGCCGGATTGTGACAGATAGTTCATAGAGGAAACGTTACCATTACTGTAAAGATAAGTTTTCTGCAACCATTTGCCATCGACTATTGTCTCTTTTTCCACTGATAGGCGGAGATTACCATCATACGTATAAGTCTTGGATGTTCCGTTATTGCTCTGTTCGGATGCAATCATGCCATCCGCATTATAAGTATAATTGGTAGTTAGTTCACCCACATATTCAAGTTTTGTCAAACGATTGTATGTATCGTATGTCATGCGGGTGACTTTGCTATTGGCATCGGTCTTGGTACTGACATTACCTGCCGCATCATAGGTGAATGTGGTGCTTCCTGCGCTGGGGTCTGTCAGCTTGCTTTGTCGTCCGTATGTATCATAGCTAAAAGATGTTGTGATATTACCAGGAGCAATAATTGAAGATAATTGTCCGTCAGGACAATATTTGTAGGTTATTGAGCCACTTGAATCTTCAACCTTTATTAAATCTCCCATCGCATTATATATCTGTTTGGTCGATATACCATTTATTACACTTGTTGTTGTGAGGCCACTATAAGAATATGTCTCTTGTCTTCCTGTAGGATAAACTACTTTAGTTATTCTGTCATAATTATCATAGCTATAAATTTGCCATAACCCCGGAGTTCCTTTACAAGGATATGAAGTCTTGGACAGATGTCCTTGGTTATCATATAGGTTATCGACATATAAATATTGTCCATCAAAACATTTCTCTCCTGTTCTAACCTCACGATTAAGAGCATCCAAATATGTTTGTGTATCCGGTTGTCCGGTGGAACTCTCATTGATAACTATCAATGCATTAGTGGGAGAAGATGCCCAAGAAGCTGTACTGGTCGAAATACTTCCATCTATATAAGTTGATTTGATCTTTCTGCCCCATGGGTCATAATCGAAAGTGGTCTTTTTATTTTTGTGGTTTTGAACTGCGCTTAGTAATCCTTTCCCATTATAAGTATATGTTTCTTTTAAACCAAGTGGGTCGGTTTGGCTGCTAAGTTGCCCATTAGAATTATATTCATATCCGACAATTTGTTCATTGGGAGAAGAGTAATATTTGGTTCTGGTTCGTATCAATTGATTGATCGAATTATATTCAAACTTTTCTTCTTTTATTTTATTGGTATTAGCTACATAATATGTCTTTGAAATAGGAAAATATTGAGTGTTATACGTCATTACTGTACGGTTTGTAGATGTTCCTCCGTTGCGTGCAGTTATTGATTGTTCGGTGAGTGGCAATCCTAATATATATACCGAATCTTTTGTGATATTTTGATAAGTATTATTCTTTGTAGTAGAAAGCCCATTGCCATAACTGATTATTTCTTGAGTAATGTTACCGTATGTATCGTATTTGTATTGCCCTGTTGTTGACAGACCTTTGGATTTATCTGTTGTCGTTTTTTGTGTAAGTAATATATTCGTTATTTTGTTTGATGCAGTAGAAATACTATATGTATATTTACTTGATAGTCCGTCAGAATCATCTTCCACCGGGACAGAAAAACGAAGAGGGTCAAATGTTTGCGAACTATGTTTACCGGTAACATTATCATAAACATGTATTTTCTCAAATCCCTTGAAACCAAGTCCTTGTTTGTGGATAACAGCATTGGTATATAAATAGCTAAGATCTCGCAATAATGTTCCATTGTTATAGGTTACCAGATTTGAACATACAGTTAATCCCCCCTTAAAATTTTGATAGGGAAATTCTGCGCCTGCCCCGGGAGTGTATAGAGGGGTGGTTTCATCGTTCAGTTGTTGATAACCGGCCTTTGTTATAACACCATAACTGTTGATAATTCCGGTTAATAATCTATTTTGGGAGTCATCATTCTTATAGTATAATCTGGATGCGATTCCTCCTGTTTTTAAGCTGATAAGATTATTGTAATAATTACGGCTTTGTATATTTGTAGGAATTAAAACAGTCTCTTTTGGTATAGTTGTGTAACTTGAACCTTTATAAGTTTGATAAGAGATAAAATAAGTTGCTAATGATACATTACTGGAACTGCCATAGGTTTCAATTAGATCTGTCTGTCCGTCACCATTCATATCTTGTAGTATAAATTTAGACGTTTCGGTTCTTGATGTGATAGTGATATCTTTTTTGTCCCAATATCCATTACCTTTTGAGGAAAAAATACTCCATGTTGAACCGTTGCTTTTCAATGGTGAAAGGATGAAATCAGATTTACCATCTCCATTAAATTCTCCCAATAAGAATTCTCTGTCACGTAACATTGAATTGTTCAGTTGGCTATCTGTTGCAATAGTGCTGTAACCACTGATATTTGTTCCTGTGCCATAAAATGAGAAAATAGTAGTTCCATTGTCATTTATTAAACACAAATCTGTTTTTCCATCCCCATTGTAATCTATGGTATATAATTTATTGGATTGGGCATAGGCTTCTTCTCCACTTATATTTTTATCTTGATAAGCAGGAAATGCTAACCAATATGAGAAGGGGCTGCCTTCATATAATATTTTATTGTTTTCTAAATCTATTATATAGCATTTACTTGGTGCTCCTTTATCCATCGCATTGTAGGCGGAGACAACCAGCACTTCCATTTTTCCGTCCCCATTAAAATCACCGGTATAGTAATATTTAGGGTTGATACTTTTAGTTCCTCTATGATCTAGTAATGTGTTAAAACTGTAAGAACGTGTATACTTTTTGGCTATTCCAGAAAGTAGATTGCCTGTATAAACATGAAAATCAATTTTGTCCATATCACCTGAGACGTAGTTGTTAACTTTGACGATTTCTTCTCCATCAAACTTATCTAAATCCATGCAGAATATGTCAACAAAACCTGCTTCTGTTTTCAATTCAGGATTATACATGGCAAAGTCACCGCTAAGTCCGGTAGCTACGATTATAGTTTCGTCTCCTGTATATTGGTTTTCAAAATAGTTTCGTGAATGATGAAAAGTTCCAGATTTTCGATAATATTCTACATAAGAGGCTTTGTTGGGTAGCATTATAATACCATCATTATCAGAACCATAATCAAACTTTCCTTTGGTTGTGCGTATCTGATTAGCTTCTTCGAAGTTATACCAGTGTATTAACTGGGTGTCTTTTTTGTCAAAACCTTTAATTTGTTTGTTGTCTCCATAATAAAATTTCAGAGGATTTAATGATTTTCCAGTCGCAGTACAGGCAATTTGTGAAATGAGTGATACCGATCCTCCTGTTATGTATGTTAATGAATACGTTCTTATTGCAGAGCCGTATAGATTAGTCGTAATAGATGAAAGCTGATAATCGTAGGTGATTTTTTTTCCACCATTAAATACATTTTGTACATCAGCTGAACGAGATATGTAGTTGAATGATAGCCATGCCTGTTTACTCTTCCCGTATGTTATTCTGCTTATTCGATAGTGGTCATTTATTTTTGTATACGTATAATTGATTACGGAACCTGATTTGTCCGTCATTTGTGTGATATAGTAGTTAATTCCGTCTGTGATATCATATATCGCTTTTCTTCCATCAGGAAAGGTTACTTCAAAACTGCTAAAATTGAATCCTGACAATTTTCCTTGAGCTTTGATAAAGCCTTGTTCTGTTTGATAGCTTACTTTACCTGTTGATGTATTTGTTTGGATTAATCTTTGTCCATCTATGAAATATGCATTTAAAAAAATACCAGTCAATACTCCAGCGACTTGGTTGTCATAATACATGGACATATTTCCTCTGGATATAACAGATGCCCCAGCTATATTCCATCCCCATCCTAATGACCCATTGCCAGATAAACTATTATAAGTCAACGAAATTTGTGGTGTGAAGCCATCCGGGCTTTGATATGCTTCTATTGGTATATTGATGGTCATTGCACCTGTAGGTGAAACGGTAGAATTACATGGAATTTCACCTACATCCTTAGTTTTGTCAATGGTATAAGAGGTAGGAATATGTGGATGAAGTTCGTTTTCCGAGATTCTGGTTATTGCTTGTAACGATTCGGAGGTGGTAGGGATATTCCTGTTATCAGTACTGTCCATTGTGATATTGAAGCCTATACTGTCAATGGGAAGCCCGATAAGTTCTTTCATTGTAGTTTGACTAAAGGCGTTGCCTGTGAAAAATATTGTTGCCAAAATAATGGCTATTTTGAGTCTAATTTTGTCCATATTATCTTGTTATTATTCTTTTATAATTTTCCAACTAGATATTTTATCTTCAATCCTAATTTGCATGATATAAATACCATTAGGTTGTGCACTGAGATCAAAAGTTTGATTATTGCCAGATAGTTCAGTCTTTTCAATTAATTTCCCGACAATATTATAAATACTAATAAATCCCTTAGCTTTGTCTAATCCCGTTATTTTAATGTTTAAAATCCCTTTCGTAGGATTGGGATAGATTTTGATTTCATGACTTTGCATTTCCTCAATATAAGGCACTTGCTCATCTTCTTCTGAAAGTATACTTCTTGTGGACGATAATACAATCTCTCTTTTAGTACGATTACCGGCACTGTCGTAGGAATACTTGATTTTGTTTTGAGCGTGTACATAAGTTACCGTACAAAACAAGAATGCAATAAATAGCAGTTTTTTCATATTTAGAATATTGTTAGATTTAGTAAAGTGTGAATTGTCCCCAGAAAGAGTGCTCTCCGTTTGTTAGCTCGATAGTATATGTTCCTGTTTCCATTGTGCTAAATTGAAATGAATAATCTTGGTTATTGAAGACAGTAATGGTGCTTGAATAAACGATACTATCGAACTCATTGAGTATTGTGATCTGTAGGTCTTCTAAAATAATATCTGAGTAAATATAGATAATATTGCCGTTATGGGAGAGGTGGGGAACATAAGGAATTGAGCGTTTGTCTTCACCCCAACTCCTTTCTATAACTTTAATATCCTTTTGTTCTTTGAAATTCCAATTCTCTTTATGCCCTGCAAAAGAAGCTAATGACATAGTAATACACATAAATGCGACTAATTCTCTTTTCATATTATTTATTGTTTTGAAATTTAAGCCGCAAATATATGCTGATGTAGATAGACTGGTTTAGAATCGTTGTACGGTTTTAGTACGGTTTTAATTTTGTGGAGTAATTTGTGACATAACCTTGGGGTTAAAATGCTTGTATGAATTGATCCCATTTCTCTGGACTGCCTTGTAGGCCATGTGTCTTCTCGTAAAGCTTCTTGCGAGAGGAAGTTACAGCTTGTTTAGAGCGCAGTGTCAGGTTAGCAATGCCTGTAGCTGATATTGATATCTTGAGTAATAGACAGATGCGTAATTCCTGCTCACTAATTTGCGGGAAGAGTGCGTAAAGCCGCTTAGTGAACATTCCGTATGTTTGGTCTACCATTGCTTGTAAATCGTTCCACTCTGCTGCTGTTACATTGGTTTGGTTTTTGGCGGCTTGATGGAAATGGATATAAATATCAGATCGTTTTAAATTACTTTCTAAAAGTGTTTGTTTTTTCTGTTCTGCTTCTATTTGTTTATTTGTATTTTCAATCAATTCTTTTTGTGCTTCTAATAACTCTTGTTTTAATTCGTCCTTTTCTGATTGTGCAACCTGCAATTGTGTCTCTAAAAAATGAATATGTTTTGTGTTTTTCTCGATGAATTCAATACTTTTCTGATATTGTCTTTCTTTTATTTCTTGCAGTCGCCTTTGTTGTTCTTTCTTTTGTTCTCTCTTTCGCTTTGTATATTGTGAATAAAGAAGGAAACTTGTTATTGATAGTATAAGTATGAAAATGAGACCTATTACCTTTGCTTCTTGTTTGGCGTTTATATCCTTGAGTTTTTGATTTTCTTTCTCTCTCAATTGATAGTTGTACAAAGATTGCATTTTACGTATGGTTTCCGTATCAGTCTGTTTCATTATGGAGTCTGTATACGCTAAGTATAAATCAACATAATCTAATGCCTCTTTATATAGGTGATTCTGTTTGCATATGTTGCTTAAACCTTCATAACCTCCTTGTTTAGTATAGTAATTGTCGAATTCTAATAATTTGTGATAATAGTAATAGGCTGAATCTTGATTATTCATCTTAAAGTATAAGTCGGCTATTGTGGAGATGCGAGATGCTAAATTTCTTTTTTCCTTTGTCTGCATAGAAATGCGAATAGCTTCTTCAGCTTGAGAGTACATCCCTAATTGTGTGTAGAGACTGGCAAGTTCTCCTGAAATAATGGTTGTCAGATGTTTGTTCTTTATCTCTCTTGCCTGCTTATATGCGTTTTCATAGTAGAAAAGAGAACTGTCGGCATTATTATATCCTGTAAATGTACGCCCTATATCGCGTAAACTGTAAATTTGTCCAATACTGTCATTCGATAAAATGTCATAATTATAGCTTTTCTTGAAAACAGATAATGCTTCATTGTACACTCTTTGGTATAGGTACAATGTTCCCATTTGGCTATAGATTCTACTGATTAACTTATAATCCTTACTGTTTTGTGAAACATCCAAGGCTTTCTGATAGTAATCCAATGCTTGTGGTGCATCTCCTAAATCTCTGTAAACACGCCCGGCATAATAATAGGCCTCCGGAAGATACTTTTTTCCTTTTTTTTGTTCGTAATATTTTAATATTTGAAGTATACTGTTATCTGAAGTATGGGTAATATAAGCTTTATCTTTAGCTTTTAGACAGATCAACTGATAGTATATTTGTATTTGTTGATTTTCGGCTGCAATCTTTTCTTCCATTGCTGTTAGTATGGTTATTGCACTGTCCGGATTCACGTTTGAGAGGGAATCTGCCAATATTAACGTTTGGGGATAGGATGGATTTTCACATCCACAAAAACAATGTAGCAAGATGATAGATAACAGATATATTTGTAGTAATGTCTTTTGTTTCATGACTTTTATGAATTATATCACAAATTTACATATTTATTTAAGGTGAGAAGCAAAAAACGGATAGTTTATTTAAAGTAAAAGTATCATTTGATCTCATTTAATCTAGAGCATCGAAAAACTACTACCTAGTAAATACTAAACTACCCGTAAGTAGTTGGACGCTTACTACGTAGTAGTTTACTAACTACCTGTAGGTAGTTCAAGATACCTTTCTGCCATACCCGAACTGTATCTGAACCGCACTTGCTCCGTACCAACTCCGTACTTTCTTCGCTCAGAGGTACCTCTAACCGAAGAATGTACGGAGCAAGTACGGCTCAGATACGGTTCGGATATTAGTTTGTCACAAATAAATTTCCTCTTTTCTTTTGGAATCTTCCCGAATTTCATGTTACTTTGTTATCAGTTGAACTTTAATACTAAGAACACATTATGGGAAAGAGTAAGAAAAAGGCTATGCATAGCCAGAAAGAAGAAGAACAAGCTAAGAAAGTGTTGTTGATTATTGGCGTATCTGCATTGATACTGGTGTTGGTGATGCTGATAGGATACTCGTTCTTGGGGAAATAACGAATAGATGTCGCAAGAAATAGAACGGAAATTCCTCGTGACGGGGGAGTACAAATCGAGGGCGTATGAACAAAGCCGTATTGTACAAGGTTATATCAGTAGTGCAAGAGGCCGGACCGTGCGGGTGCGCATCCGTAACGGAAAGGGATATCTTACGATAAAAGGTGCTTCCGATGCCTCGGGACTCAGCCGATATGAGTGGGAAAAAGAGATTCCATTGAATGAAGCAGAGGAACTGATGAAACTTTGTGAACCGGGTGTTATTGATAAAACCCGTTATCTGGTGCGCAGCGGACGGCATACGTTTGAGGTGGATGAGTTCTACGGTGAAAATGAAGGTTTGGTAGTTGCTGAAGTGGAATTGGCTTCGGAAGATGAGGCTTTCGAAAAGCCGGACTTCATAGGGCAGGAAGTAACAGGCGACGTCCGTTACTATAACTCGCAACTGATGAAGCATCCATACACTGCCTGGTAAGGCCTTAATACCTTGTCGACAAGAAGTTAAGAGTTTGTCAACAAGGAGTTAACTTCTTGTTGACAGGAAGTTAACTCCTTGCAAATGGTTGCTAATCAAGTATATTCAGAGGACGAAATGGAGAAACTTTATGAATACCTGCCTAGAGAACTGGTGACCTTTGTATTGGTGACTTTGTTTTCTTTATTAATAGGACTTTCACAGCGGAAAATCAGTTTGAAGCGTGAAGGGGAGACAACGTTGTTCGGTACGGACCGCACGTTCACTTTTATAGGTATTTTGGGGTATCTGCTTTATATTCTTGATCCGGTGGATTACCGCTTGTTTATGGGAGGTGGCGCTATATTGGGACTGCTGCTGGGATTGAACTATTACGTTAAACAATCTCAGTTCCATGTATTCGGGGTTACTACCATTATTATCGCACTCATCACTTATTGCATTGCTCCTATTGTAGCCACACAACCCTCCTGGTTTTACGTGATGGTGGTTGTGACGGTATTGCTCTTTACCGAATTGAAGCATACTTTTACGGAACTCGCACAGCGCATGAAGAATGACGAGATGATTACTCTCGCCAAGTTCCTTGCCATCAGTGGTATTATTTTACCGATGTTGCCGAATGAAAATCTGATACCCGACATTAATTTGACCCCTTATACCGTTTGGTTGGCTACGGTAGTTGTATCCGGTATCTCTTATCTGTCTTATCTGTTGAGGCGATATGTATTTCATGAGTCCGGTATTCTGGTATCCGGTATTATAGGTGGTTTGTATAGCAGTACGGCAACTATTTCTGTTCTGGCCCGTAAGAGTCGCAAGGCGCCTGCACAGGAGGCGCCGGAATATGCCGCAGCAATGTTGTTGGCCGTGAGTATGATGTTTCTTCGTTTCCTTATATTAATAGGAATATTCAGTAAGGCGATTCTTGCGGAAATTTATCCATACCTGCTTATTATGTCCTTCGTTACGGCGGGAGTGGCCTGGTATCTGCATCGGAAGCGTAAGCCGATTCCGGTGACGGGCGAAGAAGCTGAAGAAGAAGATAGCAGTAACCCGTTGGAATTTAAAGTTGCATTGATTTTTGCCGTTCTGTTTGTGATATTCACCATTGTGACACATTATACTTTGATTTATACCGGTACGGGTGGATTGAATGTCTTGTCGTTCATTGCCGGGTTGAGTGATATCACTCCATTTATTCTGAACCTGCTGCAAGGTTCGGGCGTTGCCGTTGTGGTGGTGACAGCTTGCTGTATGCAGGCTATAGTGAGCAATATTGCCGTGAATATGTGCTATGCGTTGTTCTTTGCAGGCGGGAAGAGTCCGTTGCGCCGGTGGGTGCTGCGTGGTTTTGGAGCTGTGATCGCGGTTAACGTTTGTATGCTGCTTTTTTTCTATTTGTTATAAGTTATTCTTGCTGTCAGAAATCCCTTCTCAGGAATTCCCTTAGATGAAGTTGCGTAATGCCTTCCCGGTCATTCACTTTATGGAATGGGTCTAATGAAATGACATATTTAGGGTAGTTGTCTTTAATAAGTTGAAGATTACCGAATTCACGTTCTATGGTATCTTCCGATGCAAGAAGATACGTGGCTTGTACATATATGGTTTGCCCATTCTTTTTAGCCACGAAATCAATTTCCATTTGTCGGAATTGCCCTACAGACACTGTAAATCCTTGGCTTTTGAGGTGCAGATAGATTGCGTTTTCTATTAATTTCTCAATATCTCCGATTTGGTTGGAACCGGTTAAGGCATTTCTAAGTCCTAAATCTTCAAAATAATACTTTTCACTGGATTCCAGGAGGCGTTTACCATGAATATCATATCTGGGAACCTTGTTGATGATAAAAGCATTGCAAAAGTAGGCCAGATAGTTTAATATGACAGTGGTAGTAACTTCTATCTGTTGTGTTTTCATGTATTTGCTAATACTTGATGCTGAAATTATTTTTCCTGTGCTATCACTGATAAAAGATATTAAGTTTTCCAAGAAAGGCACATTGCGGATTTGCTCTCTGGCAATGACATCTTTCAATATTATGGTATTATAGATATTATGGAGATAGTCTTGGGCTAAATCCTGATTCTCTATTCCAATGCGATATAGTTGTGGTAATCCTCCGTAAGTCAGATATTTCATTAAAGAAGAATCGATGTCTTCCAACTGATGGAATTCCAGAAATTCTTTGTAGTTCAAACTCTGAATGTTTAGACAAAGATAACATTCTTATCTTTCATGGAGGATAAAAGTGCCTCAAAATGTCTTTTTGTTTTTTATAAAAGATAAATTGAATGCATTCGTTTGCGAGTACAAGGTGAAATAGAAAATATAGTGAAGGTGAGTATTATGTAGCATTAAACAGATAAAAGCACGGGTTATCCCCTTTTCTTTGTGCTTTTTTAACTCCGAAAACCTCGTAGTCCAAGAAAAACAGCCTACTTTTGCCACTTTCATTGTGACAAAATAGGTACAAGTTACGTCTAATACAAGAACAGTCAACTAAATATTCATCAAACAAACAAAAACAGAAATGAAAATTAAATGC
>ERZ826016.1563-NODE-1563-length-21094-cov-10.243025_pt1 | contig 21094 bp, 16 predicted proteins | sample MGYA00519872_ERZ826016 | MGnify/ENA primary metagenome ERZ826016 (study PRJEB31778, sample SAMEA3449218) | human gut metagenome | biome: human gut; feature: human-associated habitat; material: faeces | place: United Kingdom | collected 2010/2012 ... | reverse complement strand
GGTTTCTTTGGAGGTAACGTTAAGAAAGGACCTATTTGTATTCTGGCCCCCAAACAGAACATCATCGCCACTACCACCACAGACGAAAAAGGAGAGTTTATCGAAAAAACTTCGGAACAATATTATGATGAAGAAGCACACCAGTTTCTGGCCGACCGCTACATCACCGGTGAATGTCCTCACTGTCATTCGGAAGGTGCCTATGGTGACCAATGCGAAAAGTGCGGAACTTCACTGTCGCCCACTGACCTGATTAATCCGAAAAGTGCCATCAGCGGCAGCAAACCGGTCATGAAAGAAACCAAACACTGGTATCTGCCACTTGACAAACATGAAACATGGCTGCGCCAGTGGATATTGGAAGAACACAAAGAATGGCGTCCGAACGTGTACGGACAGTGCAAAAGCTGGCTCGATATGGGTTTGCAGCCACGTGCAGTCAGCCGTGACCTCGACTGGGGGATTCCTGTTCCGGTAGAGGGTGCCGAAGGTAAAGTTCTCTACGTATGGTTCGATGCACCAATCGGTTACATATCCAATACAAAAGAACTACTTCCCGATTCATGGGAAACCTGGTGGAAAGATCCCGAAACCCGTCTGGTTCACTTTATCGGAAAAGATAATATCGTATTCCACTGCATCGTATTTCCAGCTATGCTGAAAGCTGAAGGCAGCTATATCTTGCCGGATAATGTACCGAGCAACGAATTTCTGAATCTGGAAGGAGACAAAATATCCACTTCACGCAACTGGGCAGTGTGGTTACACGAGTATCTGGAAGACTTCCCCGGGAAACAGGACGTATTGCGTTATGTATTGACAGCCAATGCACCCGAAACCAAGGACAACGACTTTACCTGGAAAGACTTCCAGGCACGCAATAACAACGAACTGGTAGCGGTCTACGGTAACTTTGTGAACCGTGCGATGGTATTGACACAGAAGTACTTCGAAGGTAAAGTACCCGCTGCGGGCAAACTCACAGATTATGACAAAGAGACACTGAAAGAATTCTCCGATGTTAAAGCCGAAGTAGAAAAGCTGCTCAATGTATTCAAGTTCCGTGATGCACAGAAAGAAGCCATGAATCTGGCTCGTATCGGAAACAAATACCTGGCCGATACAGAACCCTGGAAACTGGCAAAGACGGATATGGAACGTGTAGGTACTATCCTGAATATATCTCTGCAACTGGTAGCCAACCTGGCCATCGCTTTCGAACCATTCCTTCCGTTCAGTTCGGAACGCTTACGCCAGATGCTGAACATGGATAGCTTCGACTGGGCAGAACTGGGACGGAACGACCTGCTTCCTGCCGGACATCAACTGAATAAGCCGGAATTATTGTTCGAAAAGATAGAAGATGCCACAATTGAAGCACAAGTACAAAAGTTGCTCGATACAAAGAAAGCAAACGAAGAGGCTAATTACAAAGCCAAACCGATCCGCGCCAATATCGAATTTGACGACTTCATGAAACTCGATATTCGCGTAGGTACTGTTCTCGAATGTCAGAAAGTGCCTAAGGCCGACAAATTATTACAGTTTAAAATAGACGACGGACTGGAAACACGCACCATCGTCAGCGGCATTGCACAACATTACAAACCGGAAGAGCTAGTAGGCAAGCAAGTTTGCTTCATCGCCAATCTGGCTCCACGAAAACTGAAAGGCATCGTCAGCGAAGGTATGATCCTGAGTGCCGAAAATAATGACGGAAGCCTGGCCGTTGTTATGCCCGGACGGGAAGTGAAGCCGGGAAGTGAAGTGAAATAAATAACTAAAGTAAGGGTGTATTCAGGACTCTATGAAAGGAGACCGGATACACCCTTTATTTTTACTAACGGTCAGAAGCGGAAATATAATATGGCAGAACAGTCGCTAAAAGAGAAAACAGCCAAAGGATTATTCTGGGGTGGATTCAGCAATGGCATCCAGCAATTACTGAACCTGCTGTTCGGAATTATCATCACCCGTATGCTGGATTCGACAGACTACGGTATGATTGGTATGCTGGCTATATTTACCGCCGTAGCCAACTCTATACAAGAGAGCGGATTTACGGCCGCTCTGGCCAATAAGCAGACGTTCCGTCATGAAGACTACAATGCGGTGTTCTGGTTCAGTTTTCTAATGGGTGCATCGCTTTACCTGCTGCTCTTTTTTTGTGCCCCGTTTATCGCAGCATTCTATAAGACTCCACAACTTATTCCTCTATCCCGCTTCCTTTTCCTGGGCTTTCTGATTTCAAGTTGCGGAACTGCCCACAATGCGGTATTATTTAAAAAACTAATGGTGAAAGAAAAAGCGAAAGCAACCATTACCGCACTATTGTGTTCAGGCACCATAGGAATTGTCATGGCATACAATGGAATGGCTTTCTGGGGGCTGGCCGTACAGCAAATCACCTATATTTTCATCGCTAATGCGCTGTTATGGTACTTTTCTCCGTGGCGTCCTACTTTTTCGTTCAATTTCAAACCTATCAGGGAGATGCTTCCGTTCAGCAGTAAACTGCTTATCACCAATGTATTTCATTACATCAATGATAACATATTTTCTGTTCTGCTGGGACGCTTTTATACCAGTCAGGATGTAGGTTACTATACTCAGGCCAACAAATGGACCAATATGGGCTTCTCACTGATCAGTAACATGATCAACGGAGTGTCTCAGCCTGTCCTGGTCGAAACCTCTTCCGATGCCATGCGACAGAAAAATATATTTCGGAAGATGTTGCGCTTCACCGCCTTTATCTCTTTCCCGGCCATGTTCGGACTGGCATTGATAGCCAACGAGTTCATCGTAATTGCCGTCACCGCCAAATGGCAGGCATGTGTACCCATCATGCAGATTCTTTGCATCTGGGGAGCATTTGTCCCCATTACTTATATGTACTCCAATCTTCTGATCAGTAAAGGAAAGTCGAATCTTTTTATGTGGAATACCATTGCACAGAGCCTGGTTCAACTCACAATGCTTCTTTGTACTATCTCACAAGGCATACTCGTCATGGCCGTGATTTATACGGTTATCAACATCGGCTGGCTGCTGATATGGCATTATTTCGTAAACAAGCAGATTCACATCACCCTATGGGAAGTCATGAAAGATATCACTCCGTACCTACTGATCTCCGGAGGAGTCATAGGAACCAGCTATTTCCTCACGATCGGCTTCCATAACCTATATGTATTGCTGATTCTTAAAATAGGAATAGCCGTAAGCCTTTATGTGTTCATCATGTGGATCGGCAAATCGGTGATCTTTTTTGAAAGTGTACAATTTATCCGGAAAAAACTCTTGAAATAAGTCATGAACATCCTGATCCAACAAACCAAAGCATTTCCTCATCGTGCCAATAGCTTTTATTGGTTCTATGCGCAACTGACCGAATGGCTGACTGCACACGGAGTGAACAGTAAGCTTTACTTTTCGTACCTGGAACTGGCTGACAGCGAATTTGAGAACGGCCTCCTGTTGCCCGATCATTATTCTCAATTCTATACTCCCCGCAACATCGAAGCAATCTGTCGCTTCATTATCGACAAACAGATAGACGTGATTCTCGATTACTCCCATGTCATCACCGGAGATACACGCAAATATTACCTCGAAATCAAAAAAAGAAATCCCGGAATCAAAATATGCACGATGATCCACAACTGTCCCAGCCATACGACACAGTTAAAACAATACGAGTTATCTACACTCCGGTTCAAAGACGTGCATGGACCCAAGAAACTTTTTCAGTGGATGCTGCCACAACTCTACATCAGCTTATTAAAAAAAGTGGTCAGCCATCAAAACCGTTCGGCATACGACACGCTCGACGAAGTGGTACTGCTGTCACCCGCTTATATACCCGAATTCAAGAAACTTATAGGCAAAAAAGACGCATGGAAGTTATCTGCCATCCCTAATGCCATAAAACCTGTGCATAGTAACATCCCGATTGAGGAGAAGGACAAAGAAATCATCTTTGTTGGCAGAATGGCAACCGAAAAGGCATTACCCAAATTACTAAAGATATGGGGCATGGTTCAGGATAAACTGCCGGACTGGAAACTCACCCTTGTAGGAGATGGACCAGCACGAATGGAATGCCTGCAAATTATAGAAACCTACCAACTCAAACGAGTTCAATGGATCGGATATCAAATGTCTATTCCCCATATAGACCGTGCACGCATCCTCTGCCTGACTTCCGTCATCGAAGGACTACCCACTGTTTTCATCGAAGCTATGGATCTGGGTGTAATCCCCATAGGGTTCAATTCTTTTCAATCTATTTATGACATCATAGACCATGGCAAGAACGGATTTATCATCCCCAATAATGACTATCAAGCCTATGCCGACACTCTTCTCCAACTAGCTCAAAATGATGAATGGAGACAACGTATCGCAAAGAACGCACAAAGCAGACCAACAAAGTGTAGCATCGACCAGATAGGCGCACGATGGATGGAAGTTTTTAAAAAACATCACTTAATCCCCCAAAATCATAATATGGAAGATATAAAAATACACATCGCTCTTGCTGCGGATTCAAACTATATTATCCCTGTTACGGTAGCCCTACAGTCCATTTTCGATCATCATACGGAAAACCTCTTTATTTACCTGCTCTTCCTCAAAGGAGCATTAAAGCAATCCGACTTAGAAACAATCTCCGAGTTCGTAAAAAATCATGGAGCTATCTTTACACCTTTAGAAGTCGGATATGAGCAAATCGCAGGATTTCCGGCAAGCAGACATGGCAAATCGACCCTGCTTAGGCTTTGCCTCCCAACCCTACTCCCCAATTTGGATAAGATACTCTATCTTGATGGAGACATTGTCGTAATGGATAATCTGACCGCATTATTCCAAACTAACCTTTCATCCTATTACATAGCGGCAGCCAAAGATTCTACACGCATCTACCACCCCAACTATCAGACCGCTTTAGGCATAGAAAGCACGCATTGGTATTTCAATGCTGGGGTTACACTACTTAACCTCGACCAACTTCGCAAAATAAACTTGCCTAATGTAACCAACCAATTTGTCCATCAATACTATAAGCGAATAATCGCCCCCGACCAAGATGTACTCAATTATATCTGCCAAGGTGGGAAGACCTTATACATTCATCCCAAATATAACATGAACTATGCCGTCGAAAAGGATGTGGCTACCTTGGTATGGGGCAAACAAGCTATTAAAGAAGCTAAAAAGAACCCCGCCATCATACACTTCATCGGTCCGGTAAAACCATGGTCGGTTTTATCAGTCCATCCCGCAAGAAAGTATTGGTGGCGCTACCTGAAAAAAACAACATTTTCGGGATACAAGCCGGTAGATGCCAATTTTCGGAAGCGTTTACTCAAACTTTATCTGTCAATAACCAAAACCATCGAACGACAATTTTCTCTGGAAACAAAGAAAAAGATAGGAAAACTGATTCCTTCCCAACTTAAAAAACGCATTAAAAAATCAATGCTGAAATCAAGCTAAAAATAATACAGTAATGAAAGTACTCTATACATTCGGCGGCATGCCCCATTATCTGAATGCCATGCTCAACAAACTTCATAACAAAGGAGTGGAAATCACCGTTATCACTCCTCAAAAAGGAAATGCCACTATCGGTAAAGGTGTAAAAATGGTAGAGGGAGGAACATACAGGCACCTCACCGCCATTGAGAAGAAAGCATTCTACGGAAAAAGCGCCTATCCCTCCCTGCCGGAAATAGTACGTGAAGAGAAACCGGATATTCTGATAATGGGATGGCCCTATTTCCTGCAAGTGTTCTTTCAACCCCGATTGAGAAAGGCTATGAAAGAGTGCCGGACACGGTTGGTTATCCGTGAAATTCCCTTCCAGACCCCTCCCTACGGGAAAATAAAAGAATATTTCCATGAAAACCCGATGTATGATGAAAACATGCGGCTGGTCAGTACCGGAACCGGCTTTTATCTTAAACAATGGCTGACAGCGAAAATACGTAAATACTGCTACGCACGCATTACCGGAACGCTGAATTACTCGACCGCTGCATACGATATTCTTCCTTCCTACGGAGTGAAGCAGGAGCAAATACATGTCACTTACAACTCTACGGACACAGATGCCTTACTGAAGGAGAAAGAAGCCGTACTCACCTCGCCCCCGCTTCTTCCTCCTTCCTCCAAAAGAGCGCTACACATCGGCCGATTAGTGAAATGGAAAAGGGTGGATCTGCTGATCGATGCATTTACAAAGGTTATTGCCAGTCATCCGGACGCGGAACTGGTAGTGGTAGGCGATGGACCGGAGCTGGATAACCTGAAAAAACAGGCAGCCGACCTGAATCTGACAGAACAGGTTCGATTCATCGGTGCAGTATACAGTCCCAAAGAACTGGGAGCCTATATGAATGAATCGACTGTCTATGTACTCGCGGGCATGGGAGGATTATCCATCAATGATGCCATGACCTACGGACTGCCCGTGGTTTGTTCGGTATGCGACAGCACCGAACGTGACCTGGTAACGGACGGAGTGAACGGACTTTTCTTCAAAGAAGGCAATGCCGACAGCTTGAGCGACAAGCTCAACAAACTGTTTGCCTCTCCCGAACGTTGTGCCTCTATGGGACGTGAGTCGGAACGAATCATCCGCGAGAAAATCAACATTGAAACGGTCAGCGAACGTTATTTGCAAGCTTTCCGAACTTTTATGCAGTAAAAATGGAGTACGACCAAAAAGAATGATTATCTTTAGGCAGACATTAATCATTTAATAGCTCTACTACTATGACCGATCTTACCATTCTCATCGCAGTCATCGCATTGGCGTTATGGCCAATTGTATTCCTGATATCGCGTATCCTGCACGAGCGGAACAAACGTGCGAAGCCATCGGGTGACACTGCCTCTGCCGAAACGGAAGAAGTGACAGAGGAAATGACTACCTCCGCACTGATCATGAGCATCCTTCAACAGCTCGGTTGCCAACCGGAAGTGAATGAAGAAAATCATATCAGCTTCAAGTATCAGGGAGACGATTTCCTTGTCGCAGCCGAAGACGGTCTCCGGTTAATCATTGTATGGAATCCTTGGTGGGCGTCCATCAGCATCGACAATCAGGCATTACCCTATCTGAAAGAAATTATCAATGCGGTCAATATGAACTCATTAGTGACTACTGTCTATGCGCTGGACGAGGATGAGAAAACATTTGGTATCCACAGTAAATGCCATATGCTCTTTGCTCCCGAAGAAGAGGAGCCGGAAAAAAGTTTCACCGACCTGCTGGACAGTTTTTTCACTACCCACAATACTATTAAAGAAAACCTGAAACAATTGGGTAACGGAATGCCGGATATGGAAAAGAAAGAACGAGTAAGAATCAAAGGATTTGCTGCCTACAAGGACAACAGCACGGAACTGAAAGGGGGATGAACTTCCCCTCTTCCTCTTGCCCGTACAGCCTATAAACGAATCATGTAAGCTTTAACGGGTTAATGCCGACAGGATGCGTTCACAAGCATGCCCGTCACCATAAGGATTATGTGTTTCGGACATACGACGGTATAGCTCCTTATTACGGAGCAGCTCAGTCACATTACTGACAATCGCCTCAGCATCCGTCCCCACCAGTTTTACAGTTCCCGCCTCTACTGCTTCCGGACGTTCCGTGGTATTTCGCATCACCAACACCGGCTTGCCAAGTGAAGGAGCCTCCTCTTGTACTCCACCGCTATCGGTCAGCAGCAAAGTGGAGTGCTGCATAGCGTAAATAAACGGCAGATAATCCAACGGCGAAATAAGATATACATTGTCTACTCCTGACAGAAGTTCGTATACGGGTTTCTGTACATTCGGGTTCAGATGTACCGGATATACAATATCCATCTCGGGATGCAACGCGGCTAATTCTCTAATCGCTTTACAAATATGTAAAAATCCTTCCCCAAAGTTCTCACGACGATGCCCGGTAACCAGAATATATTCACGTTGTCCCACTTCGTAACCTTTGTCACGAAGTTCCTGATGCAACTTTTCTTTGATTCCCGGCTTCTTCGAAATAATGTCAACAGCCATCAACAAAGCATCGATAACCGTATTACCGGTAACAAATATCTTCTTTGCGTCGATGTTTTCCTGTAACAGATTCTGTTTCGATTTCCCGGTAGGAGCAAAATAGTAGGTACAAATACGGTCGGTCACCTGACGATTCATCTCTTCCGGCCAGGGAGACAGCATATCATAGGTACGCAAACCGGCCTCAACATGTCCCACGGCAACCTGCCGATAGAATGCAGCCAGTGAAGCGGCCATCGACGTAGTGGTATCTCCGTGTACCAAAACAATATCGGGTTGTGCTTCTTTTAATACATCACGCATTCCGGTTAATACACGGGCAGTAATATCATACAAATCCTGTCCCTGTTTCATTATATTCAAATCATAATCGGGGTTGATTTCAAAGATTTGCAATACTTGGTCAAGCATTTCCCGGTGCTGTCCTGTTACACAAACGATTGTTTTAAATACATCAGGATGTTTCTCGAACTCTTTTACGAGCGGAGCCATCTTGATAGCTTCGGGACGAGTCCCGAAGACTAACATTATTTTTTTCATAAGTTATAAGGAGATTACTTTTTATAAATACCGCAGAAGTCAAGGATAATTTTATCCTCTTTATAAGGAAGTGTTTTGAATACGCTATGTGCTACGAGGAAGACAACAATATCAGCTTTTTCGTATGCTTCCCGATAGTCGGTTAGTTTAAATACTTTATGTTCTTCCACATTGGGTTCCACAACCAAAATATTAGCATTGTTACAACTCTGCATGACCTTCGTTGTAATATATTTAGCCGGTGATTCACGTAAATCATCAATATCCGGCTTGAATGCTAATCCCATCATGGCAATGGTTGGTTTATGATGATGTTCCAATTCAAACTTAAGCATTGCATTCTGCACTTTCTCGGCACACCAAAAAGCTTTGTAGTTATTAATTTCACGGGCTTTTGCAATGATTTGAGATTCGATAGGAAAGTCCGCTGTAATGAAATAAGGATCGACAGCGATACAATGTCCTCCCACACCACATCCCGGTTGCAGAATATTGACTCTCGGATGTTTATTGGCTAAGTTAATCAATTCCCAGACATTGATTCCTGCTTTGTCGCATATGACAGAAAGTTCATTAGCAAAAGCTATTTGTACATCCCGTGAAGAGTTCTCCGTTAATTTACACATTTCTGCAGTTTTACAATTGGTGCGGTGTAGTGTTCCCTGCACAAACTGGCTGTAGAATTCGATAGCCTTATCGGTGGATACTTCATTCATTCCCCCGATAACACGGTCATTGTGAACCAATTCATAAATAACGTTTCCGGGAAGGACACGTTCGGGGCAATATGCTATATGAATTTTTCCTTTTAATTCGGGACGAATGTCAAAAATCAAATCGGCCATTTTGTCTGTTGTTCCTACCGGTGAGGTAGATTCTATCACATATAGATCTCCTTCTTTTAACAAAGGAATAACAGCTCGTGTTGCTGCTTCTACATAAGAAATGTCCGGTTCGTGATTCCCTTGAAATGGAGTAGGAACTACCATGAAATACGCATCACTTTCTACCGGAGTTGTGGAAGCCGTGAGCATTCCGTTATTAATGACCTCTTGAAGTAATTCTTCCATACCGGGTTCGATGATATGGAGTTTTCCTTGGTTAGTCATCTCCACTACATGTGGATTAATGTCTACTCCTGTGATTTTCACTCCGTGTTTGGCAGCAATAATAGCCGTGGGCAGGCCAATATAGCCCAACCCCATAAAACATGCTTTCATAAATGTATAATGTTGTATTAGCACCCAATTTTGACATATGATATAGGGAGAAATACCACTTTTAGGCGTTTCCTTTTTGAAAATATCAAGAATGGGTTTGCTTCTTAGATTTTATTATTACTGTTTCCTATTATGCCATATTGAACGCTAACTTGACAATCAGTAATTTATGTTTTACTTTATGACACTTATGACACTACTTCTGTGAGATATATATACAATATTAATTATATATATCATACTAATAAGATAATTAATTATTTATTGCTATATAGGTTTTAAAACAGGGTGTCATGGGTGTCATAGTGTCTTTCCTTTCAGGAATTCAAAGCATTGACTTTCATCAGAAAGATTGGTTGGCATCTAATTTTGACGTATGGTATATGTTTAATTCACCTTTGTAGAATAAAGTGATATTTATATAAACCCTTGGTTCCCTCAGTCACAAACTGAAGTTTTAATAATAGTCGATTTTTGGAAGATTAGCCCGATTTTATTGGGAAATAGTTCCTTTGAAAAGTCCGGTGCAAATCTGTTTTACGCGACAAAATTAGTTCCTTTATTTGTTCCGAGCAAATAAAAAAGCACATTTTAATTCTTAAAAGTCGATGCGTGTTGTTTATATAATTGATTATCAAACTTTTAGTTGCTTGTTTGCCATTCTATAATTCTTATTTATGGCTAATGCGCTTTTTACAAATGGATGAATTTTAGTCTTGAGGAAATTTTAGTCTGTTTTTATGTTGTTTTGGTAAATAATAGATATGATTATATTTCTACATATTTTATTGTATAACTCTAAAAATGCTTCTTGTTAAAAAGGATGTTTACAGTGGGAATAAGTTGATTCCGTAGTTATTTTCTTTCTGTAATAGAAAAAATAATATGATTATATGATTGATTATTAGTATATTATTATATAAATGTACACTGTATTCTCCTCATTTCATTAATGATAGGAAAAAGACAAAAGGACAAAATCCCTATATATGCCCTTTAGTTTGGATAACTTAATTATTAACTGTAAATCTAATAAAATGATTGGTAAAATATGATTTCATATTTTAATTTATTTTGTGAGAGATTCATGTATGTGATGTTGAATAGGAATATACATGCATTCTCGCTGTTGATATTATTTTTTCTTTAAGAAAGATTGTGCTCTATATTGTGATTGTAATTATCTAATTATCAATGTGCTATGTGGTTTTATATGTTGATAGTCATAAATGAAGTCATATATAGGAATTTTGTCCTTTTGTCCTTTTCAATCGACTTGATGTTTGCCACAAGCATCAAGTCGATTGAAATAAACAACAAGTCGTTTACGGCAAACATCAAGTCGTTTGAAAAAGAGGCGATAGTTTTCCTCCTTGGTGGCAAGAAGAGCATGTAACAGAATTGTAACACCTTTGAAATATTTCCTTCAAAGCTTTTTCAAACTATCTTAATATTGAATTGTTTTCTTTTCATGCCAAATGGGCGAACTGAGCCTTGAGTAAATAAAAAATGTGTTTGACGAGGGAATAATGAACTGGCATGAATTGGGCGGTGAGAATGTCTCGTTTATGCCTTTTCGTTTGAATGCCCTTGCCAAATATTGATGCTAAGGTGTTGAAACATAGTAGTAAGTTGGACAAAAAAGATTCACATTAAAATAGTAGATTATTTATAGCATTTGTTAAATATATTTTTTATCTTTGTTTGATTCTTAAAACAAAAGATAATGAAAAACAAACGCAAGATTTTATTAACTTTTCTGATTGCATACTTTTTAGGTGGTTGTTCATCGGGAGCGAGTGAAGACGAACCAACTCCCGAACCACCAATTGTCCCTAAAATTCCGATATCACTGAACTGTACTGTGTCTGCCAACACCCGTGTCAGTGATACGGGATTTGATAAGGATGACCAAATAGGCCTCTATGTCGTAAATTATAACGGAAGTACTCCCGAAGCATTGCTCCCAAGCGGTAATGTTGTGGACAATATGCGATTCACCTATAACGAAAAATGGACTCCTGCATCTGCCATTTATTGGAAAGATGATGTAACACCAGCTGATTTCTATTGCTATTATCCCTATGCTATACCTACTGACATCACGGCTCATGCCTTCAGCTTGAAAACAGACCAAAGCACATTGACCGACTATAAAGCAAGCGAGTTTCTCTATGGGAAAACAACCAATGTATCTCCTACTGAGAATGCGGTTAACATCACAATCATACACTTGTTCAGTTGTGCCATCGTCAAAGTGGTGCCGGGCAATGGTTTTACAGAAGAGAGCCTCGCAGCTTCCAATATCAGCGTAATGCTCAACGGATGCAAGACGCATGCCTCAATCAACCTGAAAGATGGCTCTGTAACCGCAACCGGCGAAACAGGCAGTATTTCCCCTCTCAAAGAAGAAAAGCACTACAAGGCATTGGTAGTACCTCAAACGGTACAAGCCGACAATTTTATCACTGTCACCGTGGACGGACGTGAATTCAATCTGAAAAAGGAATTCACCTTTGTGGGCGGAAAGCGACATCCGTTTACTGTCACGGTCAGCAAAACCAGTAACGGTATCAACGTGGGTATCGGTGCTTGGGAAGACGACAACGTTGACAATGGTGGAACTGCCGAATGAATATACAGTAAAATAGTAAATAATAAAATCATTATAGCATGAAAATATCTATCTACCAAAGGCTGGTGTTAATGGCATTTTCTTTACTTGCCTTAACTGCCTGTAATGACGATTTAACACAGAGCAGTAGTACAGCTAACAGCACGAACTGTATCCATTTATCCGGTGAAATAGACCAAGTGGCAGTTACTCGGGTTAACGACAACGGTTTTTGCAATAATGACGTAATAGGGGTTTACATTGTGGACTATGAAGGAGGCAATCCCGGTATCCTGAAGAATAATGGCAACCGAGGTGACAATGTACGTCATACTTTTGACGAAGCAGGCTACAAATGGACCTCTGCCTACGACATCTACTGGAAAGACAAACACACTTCTATTGATGTCTATGGTTATTATCCTTTCGGTTCGCCGAAAGATGTAACGGCTTATGAATATGAAATTTTGAAAGACCAGAACAAAGTCGCAGAAGGTGGTAATTTGGGAGGGTATGAAGCCAGCGATTTCCTGTGGGGTAAGACAGAAAACGTAACACCTACAGAAAAGATAATCCGGCTTCCCCTGCGCCACCGCATGGGAAGTGCTAAAGTGACATTGATAGAAGGTGCAGGCTTCAAGGAAGGTGAATGGGCAATATTGGAGAAAAGCGTATTGGTGAAAAATGTGAAGTGGCATTCATTTATCAACCTACAAAACGGAGAAGTGACTGCTACGGGCGAAGTGGCACCAACAGGCATTCTTCCTTATAAGAAAGATGATACTTTCCGTGCCATCGTTGTGCCACAAAGTATTTCTTCGGGCACTGTATTGTTCAGCATCACGGTAGACGGCACGCCATATACATTCAAAAAAGAGGAAGCATTTACCTATATTTCCGGTAAAATGCATAATTTTAGCATTAAGGTAGATAAAAAAGAAGTTGCAGGGCAATATACCTTTACTTTGGTAGGCGAAAGCATCACAGCATGGGAAAATGATGACGTGAGTCATGACGCGACAATGAAGGAATATATTGTGATAAAGTCGGAAGCTGGAAAACTGAAAGAAGCAATAAAGACAGCAAACAAGGATTACAAGAAATTGCAGAATATGAAGGTCACGGGTGAGATAAATGGAGTGGATTTCTACTTCATGAGAGACTCGATGGATTTGCTTCAATCGCTAAATTTGAAAGAGGTAAAAATTGCCAAAACGGATACAATGCTACACTATAAAAACGGTACATGTTTTCCACGAACCTATGACGAAGATGAGATCCCGGAAGGAGCTATGGTTGCAAAAGAATCTTTGATGCGTCTGGTTCTTCCCGATCAACTGAAAATTATAAATGTAGCTGCATTTGCGGCATGCAAGAATTTAAGTGGTTCGCTGATTATTCCTGAAGGAGTGACCAAAGTTAGGGCTGGTGCATTTTACAATTGCAAATCATTCACAGGAACGTTGTCGTTACCTACTACACTCAAATCCATAGGTGATGGATGGGATATATATTGGTATGGAGGCGCATTCGGTGGATGTGGATTCACATGTGAATTACTACTTCCCACATCGGTAGAATACATAGGATTCCATGCCTTTGAAGAATGCTACAATTTATATGGAGAATTAAGATTACCGGATAAATTAAAGAAGATAGAAGAATATTCATTTAAATACTGCTCTAACCTGACGGGAAGTCTCACCATTCCACAAGGAGTAACTACCATTCCTGACAAATGCTTTAACTTTTGCGGTTTCGATGGAATGCTAACTTTGCATGACGGCATTACAAGTATTGGAGAATATGCTTTTTCCTCCACTCACTTTAAAGGCGAATTAAATCTTCCCAAAGACCTTGTTATACTAAACGATCATGTATTTGACGGTTGTGACTTCTCCGGCGAGTTGAAACTTCCGAAATCATTGAGAGTAATCGGTTCTTATGTGTTCGGTAGTCCTAATAATGGTGGAAACTGGCGTCTTATGGGAGTTCTTGAAATCCCGGAAGAAGTGCAAAGTATCGGGCAATACGCTTTCTATGGCTGCCGTAGCTTGGAAGGTCTCATCTTTCCCGAAGGTTTAGAAAGTATACAGAATGGAGCTTTCTTTCAATGTTATGGTATTGGAAGCGTTGTCTGCAAAGGGGGGATTCCGGCACATGTTCAACCGGGTGCCTTCGATGGTGTGTCTAAGGACAACTTCACCCTCGAAGTTCCGGAATCTGCTATCCAGCAATATCAGACTGTCGTAGGTTGGAGCGACTTTAAGCGCATTGCCGCCCACCGCGAACTGGTATGTCGCCCCGGCATTGCCAACGCCATAAATACGAAATGCACGCGCAAACTGGTATTGAATGCCGAAGGCGATTGGGAAGTAAAAAGCATGCCCGATTGGTGTAGCCTCTCGCAGGAAAGTGGAAACAAGAAAACCGAATTGACATTGACCATCCAAGAAATGAGCAAAGGAGTTGCCATGCGCACAGGAGAGATTGTGTTTAAACTGAAAGATCAGGATTACACACATAAATGTGTAGTTTCTCAGTACGACTATCAGTATGCCGAAGATGAAATCATCACTTTGCAGAAAGCAACGAAAGGAAATCGGGGTGGCATCAATCTGGTATTTCTGGGTGACGGATTCGATGGTAAAGACATTTCAGAAGGCAAATATATGACTGCCATGCAGGAACAAGTGGAGAATTTTTTCGGCATTGAGCCTTTCAAGACCTACCGTGACTATTTCAACGTTTATAGCGCCATTGCCGTATCACCTGAAACTGGTATAGGAACTATCAACACCATTCGTTATGCCAAGTTCGAAACTACCTTTACTGGCGGTGTAGGATTAAAGTGTGACTACAAAGCTGTTTTTAACTATGCTTTAAAGATGCCTACAGTCACCAAGGACAACTTGAAAGAATCGCTTGTCATTATGGTGCCCAACAGTACTGATTACGGTGGTATCTGCCAGATGTGGGACGATGGTTCTGCCATTGCTTTCTGTCCGATGAGTACATACGGTTATCCACTTGATACACGTGGCGTTATTCAGCATGAAGCAGGCGGTCACGGATTCGGAAAACTGGGTGACGAGTATATCTATCACAACGAATTCATAGATTTCTGTACCTGTACGTGCTGTGGGCATGTATTTGAATTCAACTATGCAAAATCCCTCGGCTGGTATGACAACCTTTCATTAACCGGCAAGATGCACGAAGTGCCTTGGAGCCATCTCATTTTTGATGACCGTTACAGCGACATCGTGGATATCTATGAAGGAGGATATATGCACAACCGCGGAGTATTTCGTCCCGAACATAATAGTTGCATGAATAATGATATTCCCTATTATAATACTATTAGCCGCGAAAGTATTGTGAAGCGCATCAAGCTATATGCTGGCGAAGCATATTCCTTTGAGGATTTTGTGAAAAACGACAAACGTGATGCAGGAGCTATCACACGCTTCAGTAACACACCTTACACGGGAACTAGTATACATGGATTCCAAATGCCACCTCGGATTCGGAAAGGAAGTCCGTTAAGCAATTAACGATCAAGAGATAGAAATTCATAATTTATCATTTATAATTATTAAAAACATGGTAAGAAATAAACTATATATTATTCCGGCAGGATTGCTGGTAATCCTACTGACACTAGCAGGTTGCAGTGAATATACGGAAAATGCCCTCGATGATAAGGGCATGATGACTTTCAATATCTTGCACCCCAAGCAGCAAATTGCTACCCGTGCCACAGAAAACGCCTTTGAGAATGGTGATCGTATCGGACTCTTCATCGTTGATAATAACAACCCACTGGAACAATCGGGTAACTATGCGAATAATGCTGCATTGAGTTTCGACGGTAGTCAATGGAGTACTGATAAACCTATCTATTGGGACGACGGCACATACAACGTCTATGCTTACTATCCATATGTTGCGTCAGTTTCCTCAGTAGACGACTATCCTTTCATTGTTGCAACCAACCAGAATGGAACTGGTTACACGACCAGCGACTTCCTTTGGGCAAATAAAACAGGAATAACGGCAAGCGGCAACCCGATATCCTTGCAGTTTCGTCATTGCATGAGCCGTATTCTGATTAAGTTGGTAAAGGGGGAGGACTATGAGGGTGATTTGCCCGAAAGTGCCGAAGTGTACATACACAACACTGTACCAAGTGCTACTATCGATCTCAGCGTGGGGATAGTTACCCGTAACCAGTATAGTACCAAACAGAGTATACGTGCAAAGAGCTTAGGCAATTATAAGTATACTGCTATTCTGGTGCCACAGCGTCTGGACAACCGACAACCGTTAATAGAAGTTGTAATGAAAGGAGTATCCTATCTCTACGAAAGTAAATTCCTCTTCAAGTCTGGTATTCAGCATTCCATGCAATTGGTCATTTCGAAGAATCCGGAACAAATAAAGATTGAGATAGGCGGAGAAGTAGAAAATTGGGAATAACGAGTTCCAGGGTAAATGAGAACAAACTTTTGCTGATTCAGAAAATGCCTTTCAATGCTCTATATAAGAGAGTATGAAAGGCATTTTAAATAAATATTTATTGAAGATAAAGGAGCTTCAGTGTGATACGATGAATAATAAGTGGTTATCCTGTCAACTGAAAGATGAAACTTATAGTTGTAAAAGTCGATGGTAACAGGATTGTAACACTTTTGAAACATTTCCTTCAAAGCTTTTTCAAACTATCTTAATATTGAATTGTTTTCTTTGCATACACTTTATTAAATAGGCATGAAGAGATTTTTTGAGAAAGTTATTGAAGGAATATTGACCTGTAGCGGATTTGTAACGAGCATTACAATCCTGCTGATTGTGGTTTTCCTTTTCACGGAGGGATTCGGATTGTTTGGCAGCAAGGTAATCGAAGAAGGTTATGTGCTGGCTGTGAACAAAACCAACAGGGTTGACGAGCTGACTCCCGAACAAATAAAAAATGTATTTGACGAGGAAATAACGAACTGGCATGAATTGGGTGGCGAAAACGTCCCGATCATGCCTTTTCGTTTAAATGACCTTACCAAATATTATACGGAAGAGGAATTGGGAGCGGAATATGAACATGTGTCCACCCGCATATCGGAACTGGTGGAGAGTAATCCCGGTATTGTGGCTTTTCTTCCGGCTAAGTTTATTCCCAAGGATTTTTCGGGCAAACTGCTGAAAGATGAAAATATTTCTTTCAAGGATGTGTTTGCGGGGAAAGAGTGGTTTCCTACTGCAACTCCCGCACCGCTTTTCGGCGTGTTACCTTTGATTACGGGAACTCTCTGGGTAAGCCTTTTTGCAATTCTCATAGCATTGCCTTTCGGATTGGCTGTTTCCATTTATATGTCCGAAGTGTCGGGCGGCCGCATGCGGGGAATTCTGAAACCTGTAATTGAGCTTCTGAGTGGCATTCCTTCCGTGGTCTACGGTTTTTTTGGATTGATCGTGATTGTTCCTCTGATTCAGAAAGTATTTAATCTTCCTGTGGGAGAAACGGGGCTTGCCGGAAGCATAGTGCTTGCTATCATGGCGCTTCCCACGATTATTACCGTGAGTGAGGATGCTATGCGTAACTGTCCGCGTGCCATGCGCGAAGCGAGTCTGGCTCTAGGGGCAACCAAATGGCAGACTATATATAAGGTAGTGATTCCTTATTCTATATCGGGTATCACTTCGGGGGTGGTACTGGGCATCGGGCGTGCCATTGGTGAAACAATGGCTGTGTTGATGGTAACAGGTAATGCTGCGGTTATCCCGACAACCATTCTTGAACCGTTGAGAACCATTCCTGCCACTATCGCAGCCGAGTTGGGTGAAGCTCCTTCGGGTGGTCCTCATTATCAGGCTTTGTTCCTGTTGGGTGTAGTGTTGTTCTTCATTACCTTGATAATCAACTTCAGTGTGGAATATGTGGCAAATAAGAATAAGAAATAATAAGGGATTATGGAACAGATAACAAATATGAATAAAGAGAACCGGGCAAAGCGCCGCTCGCAACGAATTGCTTTCGCTATTTTTGCCATACTTAGTTACACGGTGGTAGCTATTCTTTTTGCCATTCTCGGATTCATTATATATAAAGGTATAGGAGTGATAAGCTGGGATTTCATTTTCAGTGCTCCAACCGATGGAATGACGTCGGGCGGAATATGGCCTGCCATTGTCGGAACTTTCTATTTAATGGTGGGCAGTGCGGTGATTGCTTTTCCCGTGGGAGTGATGAGCGGTATTTATATGAATGAATATGCTCCGAAAGGAAAGCTCGTTCGTTTTATCCGTGTGATGACAAATAACCTCAGTGGCATACCCTCTATTGTATTCGGTCTGTTTGGTATGGCATTGTTTGTGAAATACCTTGGTTTCGGCGACAGTATCCTCGCCGGTTCGCTGACATTGGGGCTGCTTTGCGTACCTTTGGTTATCCGCACTACCGAGGAAGCTCTGAAAGCCATTCCCGACAGTTATCGTGAAGGCAGCCGTGCGCTTGGGGCTTCCAAACTTCAAACTATTTGGCATGTGGTTCTTCCGATGGGGATGCCCAATATTATTACGGGATTGATTCTGGCACTCGGACGTGTGTCGGGAGAAACGGCTCCGATTCTTTTCACCTGTGCCGCTTATTTCCTTCCGCATCTTCCGCACAGCATTCTCGACCAGTGTATGGCGCTTCCATATCATCTTTATGTTCTTGCCACGAGCGGAACGGATATGGAGAAACAACTTCCTTTGGCATACGGTACTGCGTTTGTGTTGATTATTATTATATTAGCAGTCAATTTGATAGCCAATGCACTCAGGAAGTATTTTGCCAATAAGGTGAAAGGTAATTGATAATAGAAAAATAATACATATATATATGAATAAGATTGAAGCTAAAGACGTTAATTTCTACTACGGTGACTTCCATGCATTGAAAGGTATCAGTATGGGGATAGAGGAAAAGTCGGTGGTGGCTTTCATCGGTCCGTCGGGATGTGGCAAATCAACCTTTCTCCGGCTGATGAACCGCATGAATGATTTGATACCCGATACACACCTCACGGGTGAGATACTGGTAGATGGTCAGAACATATATGCCAAGGGAGTGTTGGTTGACGAACTTCGAAAGAATGTGGGTATGGTATTTCAACGTCCCAATCCTTTCCCGAAAAGTATTTTTGAGAATGTGGCTTATGGGTTGCGGGTGAATGGCGTGAAGGATAATGATTTCATCCGTCAGCGCGTGGAGGAAACATTGAAAGGGGCTGCTCTTTGGGATGAAGTGAAAAACAAATTGAAAGAATCGGCTTTTGCTTTATCCGGTGGACAACAACAGCGGCTTTGTATTGCACGTGCAATGGCTGTTTCTCCTTCTGTCTTGTTAATGGATGAGCCGGCTTCGGCGCTCGATCCGATTTCAACGGCTAAGGTGGAGGAGTTGATCCATGAGTTGAAGAAGGATTATACAATCGTTATCGTAACCCATAACATGCAACAGGCTGCACGTGTGAGTGATAAGACCGCTTTCTTTTATTTGGGTGAGATGGTGGAATATGATGATACGAAAAAGATATTCACGAATCCGAGTAAAGAGGCTACACAGAATTATATTACAGGAAGATTTGGTTAAATCAATGGAGAGTTGAAAGTTGAGAGTTGAGAGTTACGATGCCGCATGGTAACTCTCCATTCTCAACTCTCTACTAAATAATTATTAGTATGGTAAAGTTTATAGAATCAGAATTAGAGTTGCTCAAGAAAGAGATTAATGAAATGTGGACGCTTGTCTATAACCAGATTGACAGGGCCGGAGAGGCTGTGCTGACTATGGATAAAGAATTGGCACAACAAGTTATTGTACGCGAACGCAGGGTGAATGCTTTCGAGTTGAAAATAGACAGTGATGTGGAAGATGTTATTGCCCTTTATAATCCGGTGGCAGTTGACCTTCGCTTTGTGTTGGCAATGTTGAAGATAAATACAAACCTTGAACGTTTGGGAGACTTTGCAGAAGGAATCGCCCGTTTTGTGGAGAAATGTGCAGAGCCGGCTTTAGACTCTGAATTATTGCAGGCACTTCGTATGGAAGAGATGTACAAACAAGTACTTTCCATGCTCGAAACAGCTAAAAAGGCACTGAATGAAGAAAGTATCGAATTGGCAACATCTGTTTTCGCAAAAGATAATGTATTGGATGAAATCAATGCGAATGTAACTCCGGTGCTCAGTGAATATTTGCAGAAACATCCCGAAGCAATGCTTTCTTGTTTGAATTTGGTGGGAGTGTTCCGCAAATTAGAACGTGCCGGGGATCATATTACCAATATAGCAGAAGAAGTTGTTTTCTTTATTGATGCTAAGGTGCTGAAACACAGCGGTAAAGTGGACGAAAAATATCCATCTGCAAAATAATTACCCTATTTATAGCGTTTATTAAATATATTTTTTTAAATTTGTTGTGGATAAGCTAAAAAGAGCGGTCTTTTACCAAATGATTAAGAGTGAAAAAGTAAATAAAACACAAAAATATGTTTTATGACATACTTTATTATTTGGAGTGTATTGATAAAAGCCTCATCTTTGCAGACGTTATCCTGAAAACAATCTTTTTACCTTAAAAAAAACTAATACCTATTGAAAA
>ERZ826016.1555-NODE-1555-length-21255-cov-8.258962_pt1 | contig 21255 bp, 25 predicted proteins | sample MGYA00519872_ERZ826016 | MGnify/ENA primary metagenome ERZ826016 (study PRJEB31778, sample SAMEA3449218) | human gut metagenome | biome: human gut; feature: human-associated habitat; material: faeces | place: United Kingdom | collected 2010/2012 ... | reverse complement strand
CTCTTCCGCACCGCTGGCCCGGCCTGCGTGTCCGGCCCCTGCCCGGAGGGCAGGATGTGCTGCGGCCGCACCGCTGAGGTCCGCGCCCGGTACGCCGCGCTGAAAGGAGAGAGGGCAGAATGAGCAAGGGCAGGCTTCTCGTCCTCGAGGGTCTGGACGGCTCCGGCAAGGCCACGCAGGCAAAGCTTCTGGCCGCCCATCTGGCCGGGAGCGGCCGCAGGGTGATGGAGGTCACCTTCCCGGACTACGAGAGCGATTCCAGCGCGCTGGTAAAGATGTACCTCTCCGGCCAGTTCGGCAGCAGGCCCGACGACGTCAACCCCTACGCCGCGTCCAGCTTCTACGCCGTGGACCGGTACGCCAGCTATAAGACCAAATGGGGCAGCTTCTATGAGGCGGGCGGCATCGTCATCGCCGACCGCTACACCACGTCGAACGCCGTCCACCAGTGTTCCAAGCTCCCGCCCGACCAGTGGGACGGCTTCCTCCGCTGGGCCTTCGAATATGAGTACCAGCTTTTAGGCCTGCCCGCGCCGGACGCCGTCTTTATCGGCGGTAGCAAGGGCAGCCTCGCCGCCATCGTGGACGCTGCGCTGGAAAAGAACCCCGCCGCCCGCATCTGCGCGTCGGCCATCGCCCTCGAGACCCTCTCGGCGGCGGTGGCAGCGCTGACGGCCCGGGGCCGGACGGTGCAGGTGAGCCAGATCGCCGTCAGCCGGGCCAGAGCCGTGGGCGGGCTGCACCTCATGATGGCCCAGAACCCCATCTACCTCATCACGGGAGAATGACCATGATCCAATTTCTGCTGGCAGCACCCCGCTCGGGCAGCGGCAAGACCACCATGACCTGCGCCCTCCTGATGGCGCTCAAGCGGCGGGGCTATGCGCCCTGCGCTTTCAAGAGCGGGCCGGATTACATCGACCCCATGTTCCACCGGGCGGTGCTAGGGGTGGAGAGCCACAACCTCGACCTCTTTTTCTCCCCGCCCGAAACGGTGCGCATCCTCTACGCGAAGGGAGCCTCCGGCCACGGCGCGGCGGTCTGTGAGGGGGCGATGGGCTTCTACGATGGCCTCGGCGGTGTGAGCGACAAGGCCAGCGCGTGGCATCTGGCCGACACGCTGGGCCTGCCGGTGCTGCTGGTGGTGGAGCCGAAGGGCCAGAGCCTGACGCTGGCCGCAGAGCTGCGGGGCCTCGACGGCTTCCGCACCCCCAGTCATCTTGCGGGCATCCTGCTCAACAACTGCACGGCCCGGATGCACGCCCTGCTGGCCCCCATGCTGGAAGCGGAAACGGGCCTGCCGGTGCTGGGCTTCCTGCCCAAGCTCCCGGAGGCCGTCATCGGGAGCCGCCACCTTGGCCTCTATACGGCGGCAGAGGTGGAGGACCTGCAAAAAAAGCTGGCCGCACTGGCCGCAGCGGCGGAGGAGCAGATCGACTGGCCCCGCCTGCTGGCCCTCTGCGAAAAAGAGCCGCCCGCCCTGTCCGGGCAGGCGGAGACACCCCCGGCCCGCGTCCGCATTGCTGTGGCGCAGGACGAAGCCTTCTGCTTCACCTATGCCGAGACGCTGGAAGCGCTCCGGGACGCCGGGGCAGAGCCGGTCTTTTTCAGCCCTCTCCGGGACGCAAGCCTGCCGGAGAAGGTCGGCGGGCTGTATCTGCCCGGCGGCTACCCGGAGCTGTATGCGCAGGCCCTGAGCGAAAATAAAACCATGCGGGCCTCCATCCGGGAAGCTGTGAACGCCGGTCTGCCGACAGCGGCAGAGTGCGGCGGCTTTCTGTATCTCGGGCAGAGTCTGGAGGACACCGAGGGAAAGAGCTGGCCCATGGCGGGCGTCCTGCCGGGAGCAGGCGTCCGGGCGGGCAGGCTGGTGCGGTACGGCTATGCTGTCCTGACCGCAAAGCGGGACAGTATGCTGTTCCGCGCGGGAGAAAGCCTGCCCGTCCACGAATTTCACCACTGGGATTCCACCGCAAACGGCACTGCATTTACGGCCCGTAAAAACGAGAAAATGCAGTGGGAATGCGGCTTTGCAAACGAGAATTTCTATGCGGGCTTCCCGCATTTATACTGGGCGGGCACGCCCCTGCCGGGACGCTTTGTGCGTGCGGCAGAACGATACAGCAAAACAAAAGGATGACCAAAATGACCGAAACGGAACTGAATGCACTTTTGGCGGGTATCACCCCGGCCAACGAAGCCGCCCGTGCGGCGGCACACGCCCACTGGGCCAGCCTTGCAAAGCCTCTGGGCGGGCTGGGCCGGCTGGAGACCATGCTGGAGGACGCCGCCGCCCTCACCGGCAGTGCGGAGTTTGATCTCTCCCGCCGGGCGGTGGCGGTGCTCTGCGCGGACAACGGCGTCGTGGCCCAGGGCGTGAGCCAGACCGACCAGAGCGTGACCCGCGCCGTGGCCGAAAACTTAGCGGCGCGGCGGACGAGCGTCTGCCAAATGGCAAAAGCGGCCCGCTGCGAGGTCGTGCCGGTGGATATGGGCATGGCAGGTGCCCCGGTGCCGGGCGTCGTCCCCCGCCGTATCGCCGCCGGAACGGCAGACTTCACCCAAGGCCCCGCCATGACCCGTGCCCAGGCTGTGGAGGCCATCGCGGCGGGCATCGAACTGGTGCGGGCGCAGAAAGCGCAGGGGTGTCAGCTGCTCGCCACCGGCGAGATGGGCATCGGCAACACCACCACGTCCAGCGCTGTGGCGGCGGTCCTGCTCGGCCAGCCCGTTGAGGTCATGACCGGGCGGGGCGCGGGCCTTTCCGACGCCGGGCTGGCCCGCAAGCTGGACGCCATCCGGCGCGGCATCGCTCGCAACCAGCCCGATGCTGCCGACCCGCTGGACGTGCTGTCCAAGCTGGGCGGCTTTGACATCGCCGGGCTGTGCGGGGTCTTCCTTGGCGGCGCACTGGAAGACCTGCCCATCCTGATGGATGGTTTCATCAGCGGGGTGGCAGCCCTGTGCGCGGTGCGGCTCTGCCCCGCCGCCGCCAAGGCCGTGTTCGCCAGCCACTGTTCCACCGAGCCTGCGGCCCGGCTGGTGCTGGAAGCGCTGGGCAAGGCCCCGCTTTTGACGGCGGGGCTCCACCTCGGCGAGGGCACCGGGGCCGTGGCCTCGCTTCCGCTGTGGGATCTGGCACTGGCGGTCTACGACCACTGCTATTCCTTCACGGAGGGCGGCATCCCGCCGTATACCCCCCAATGCTGACGCTGGTGGTCGGCGGCGCAGCCAGCGGAAAAAGCGAATACGCCGAACGCTTTGTGCTGCAGACCGCGCTCCCGCGCTATTACCTTGCCACGATGCAGGTATGGGACGCCGAGTGCGCCGCACGAGTGGAAAAGCACCGCCGGATGCGGGCGGAAAAGCAGTTCGAGACGCTGGAGTGCCCCCTGCATCTGGGCACGGTGCACCTGCCCGCGCGGGGCACCGCCCTGCTGGAAGATCTCGGCAACCTGACCGCCAACGAACTTTACGACCCCGCCGGGGCGGGCGAAGCCGCCGCTTCGGCCATTCTGGACGGTCTGGATAAATTGGCCGCGCAATGTGAACACCTCGTCGTCGTTTCGAACGAAGTGTTCAGCGGCGGGGCAAACTATGCGGGCAACACCGACCGGTACCTGAAGGCTCTGGCGCAGGTCAACAACGCCCTTGCGGCCCGCGCCGATGCAGTGGTGCGGGTGGTGTGCGGCATCCCGGTCTATCATAAAGGAGGCCCGTCATGATCGTTTTGCAGACCATTGCCGTGGCATTTGCCATGTTTTCAGCCATCCCGGTGCCGCAGTTCGACTGGAACGAAAAGAACATGCGCTACGCGATGTGCGCGTTCCCGCTCATCGGCGCAGTGTGCGGGGCCTTGTGGTGCCTGTGCGGAGCACTGCCGCTCCTGGCACTCGTCCGGGCGGGTGGGTTCTGCCTCATCCCCGTCTGGGTCACAGGCGGCATCCATCTGGACGGCTACGCCGACACCTGCGACGCCCTTTCCAGCTACGGCGGCAGGGAAAAGAAATTGGAAATTTTGAAGGACCCCCACTGCGGGGCCTTTGCCGTCATCCGGCTGTGCAGTTATTTTCTGGCTTATTTCGCGCTGTGCACGGCCGTGCAGTTCACGCCGCGCATCGGCCTCTGCTGGACGCTGGCGCTGGTGCTGGAACGGGCGCTTTCGGGCCTTGCCATCGCCTCCTTCCCGCTGGCCAGGAACACCGGCCTTGCCCACACGTTCGCTTCTGCGGCAGACCGCAAGGCCGTTTGCAGCGTCCTGCTGGTGCTGGCGGGCCTGCTCTGCGCTGCGCTGGTGCTGCTGGGCGGCGGGGCGCTCGTCCTTGCGGCGCTCCTTGTTTTCTGGCGCTATCGTGTTGTTTCTGACCGGCAGTTCGGCGGCATCACTGGCGATCTGGCCGGATGGTTTTTGCAGAAAGCTGAGCTTTGGATGCTGGCGGCACTGGCCGCCTGCCAATGGGGAGGGCTGTTATGATCTTCATCACCGGGCCGCTGTACAGCGGCAAACGCACCTTTGCGCAGAACTTTCCCGGCACCCGCATCACCGATGTGCAGGAGCTGGCCGCAGCGGCGGAGGATCTGGAAAGCCTTGCAGACCGCCTCGCCGCGTATGACCTCGTCCTCGCCACCGAGGTGGGCGGCGGTGTCGTGCCCATGGACGCAGCCGAACGCGCCGCGCGGGAAGCCGCCGGGCGGCTGGCCTGCCTGCTGGCCGCGCGGGCCGACTGTGTGGTCCAGATGTTCTGCGGCCTGCCCACCGTCCTGAAAGGAGAACTTCCCCCATGCTGATCTATCTTCTGCGCCATGGCCTGACCGCCTACAATGCCGAAAAGCGCTATCAGGGCCAGCGGGACATCCCGCTCTCGCCCGAAGGGCGGGCCCAGCTCCGCCAGGCCGACCTCCGGCCCCGGACGGTCTACATCACCCCGCTCTGCCGTACCCGCCAGACCGCCGAGGTGCTCTTCCCAGACGCCGACCTCGTGGAGGTGCGCGACCTGCAGGAGATGTGCTTTGGCAGCTTTGAGGGGCGGAATTTCATTGAGATGGAGCACGACCCGGATTACCTCGCCTGGGTGAACGCCAACTGCGAAAGCCCCTGCCCCGACGGTGAGACGAAGGCGGTCTTCTCCGAGCGGGTCTGCAAAGCGTTCTCCGCACTGGTGGACCAGGCCCTTGCCGACGGCGAGGAGACCCTCGTCATTCTGGCCCACGGCGGCACCCAGATGGCCGCTATGGAGCGCTATGCCCTGCCCCATGCAGATTACTACCACTGGTGTGCCCCGAATGCGGGCGGCTATCTGCTGGATGCCCGCGACTGGGCCGAACAGCGGGTGCTCCACCTCGTGCGCACCGTGCAATACACAAAGGAGGCGGCAGAATGATCGGAACAGCCGTTTTGGGCGGGTTCGTGCTGGATCTTCTCTTTGGCGACCCGGCGTGGCTCCCCCACCCCGTGGTGTACATGGGCAGGGCCATCTCGGCGCTGGAACGGCGGCTGCGGGCTCGCCTGCCCCGGACGCCGCAGGGTGAACTGCTGGGCGGTGCCATTCTGGCGTTCTGCCTGCCGGTGGGCACCTTCCTGCTGACGAGCCTCGTCTGCCTGGGGGCCGCAGCGCTCAGCCCCTGGCTGGGGCTGGCCGTGCAGATGTTCTGGTGCGGGCAGGCGCTGGCCGCAAAAGGGCTGGCACAGGAGAGTACCCGCGTCTACCGGGAGCTTATCAAGCCGGACCTGCCCGCCGCCCGCCGGGCCGTGAGCCGCATCGTGGGGCGGGACACCCAGAACCTGACACTGGAGGGCGTGACCAAAGCCGCCGTGGAGACCGTGGCCGAAAACGCCAGCGACGGCGTCATCGCGCCGCTGCTCTATATGCTGCTGGGCGGTGCCCCGCTGGCCCTGACTTACAAGGCCATCAACACGATGGACAGCATGCTCGGCTACAAAAACGAGAAATATCTTTATTTTGGCCGCGCCGCCGCCAAACTGGACGATGCGGCGAACTATCTGCCCAGCCGGATCGCCGGGCTGCTCTGGGCCGCTGCGGCGGCACTTACCGGGAACAGCGCTTCGGGCGCGTGGAAGATCTGGCGGCGGGACCGCCGGAACCATGCCAGCCCCAACAGCGCCCAGACCGAAAGCGCCTGCGCCGGAGCTTTGGGCGTCCAGCTGGCGGGGCCCGCCTGCTACTTTGGCGAATATTATGACAAACCCACCATCGGCGACCCTCTGCGGCCCATTGAGCCGGAGGACATCCGCCGCGCCAACCGGATGATGTATGTCGAAAGCCTGCTGGCACTGGCCATCGGGCTGGCAATCCGGCTGGCAGTCTGTCGATTCATGTAAGGAGACGACCCATGGAACAATTGGTACACGGCGGCGACTGGGCCGGATACCGGGCACAGTTCGGGCGGGACGCGCTGGACTTTTCGGCCAACGTAAGCCCGTTGGGCCTGCCGGAGGGGGTGGCAAAGGCCATCACGGCGGCACTCCCCACCGCAGACCGCTACCCGGACCCACTCTGCCGGGAACTGCGGGCAAAGCTCGCCCTGCACGAGGGTGTGCCCGCAGACCACATCCTCTGCGGCAACGGCGCGGCCGACCTCATCTTCCGGCTGGTGTGGGCCAAAAAGCCCCGCCGGGCGCTGGTCACCGCCCCCACGTTCGCCGAATATGCCGCCGCACTCGAAACCGTCGGCTGCACGGTGGAGCGCTTCATCCTGCAGGCGGCAGACGATTTTGCGGTGCCGGAAGCATTCCTCTCCGCCATCGACGACCGGGTGGACCTCGTCTTCCTCTGCCAGCCCAACAACCCCACCGGCCAGCTCACCCCGCCGGACTTCGTGGCCCGCATCCTGCAGCGCTGCACCGCCTGCGGGGCGCTGCTCGTGCTGGACGAATGTTTCCTCGATTTTCTGCCCGACCATGCGCAGCTGACCGCAAAGCCGCTGCTGGGCAGCGGCGATCTTCTGATCCTGAAAGCCTTCACCAAACTGTATGGCATGGCAGGCGTCCGGCTGGGGTACGCTCTGAGCGCGGACACGGCCCTGCTGGACGCCATGCAGCACACCGGCCAGCCCTGGGCTGTTTCCAGCCTGGCGCAGGCGGCGGGGCTGGCCGCACTGGACGAGACCGCCTACGTGGAGCAGGTCCGCGCCCTCATCGCGGCGCAGCGGCCCCTGCTGGCCTCCGGCCTGCGGGCCCTGGGGCTGCGGGTGCTGGACGGGCGCGCCAATTATCTGTTGTTCCAAGGCCCCGAAACGCTGGGCGAGACCCTGCGGCAGAAAGGCGTCGTTCTGCGCAGCTGCGCAAATTATCCGGGCCTTGACGGCAGCTGGTACCGCACCGCCGTGCGCACGGCGGCGGAAAACGAGCAGCTGCTCCAGACCCTTTCGGAGGTGTTTTCATGAGCAAAGCCCGGTGCATCATGGTCCAGGGCACGATGAGCGGCGCGGGCAAAAGCCTGCTGTGCGCGGCGCTCTGCCGCATTTTTGCGCAGGACGGCTACCGCGTGGCCCCCTTCAAGAGCCAGAACATGGCGCTGAACAGCTTCGTCACCCGCGACGGGCTTGAAATGGGCCGGGCGCAGGTGGTGCAGGCCCAGGCAGCCGGCATCGAGCCGGATGTCCGGATGAACCCCATCCTCCTCAAGCCCAGCAGCGATGTGGGCAGTCAGGTCATCGTGAACGGCGAGGTGCGGGGCCAGATGCCCGCCGCCGCCTACTTCAAGATGAAAAAATCGCTCATCCCGGACATCCTCGCCGCCTACAACAGCCTGGCCGAGGATGTGGACATCATCGTCATCGAGGGGGCCGGCGGCCCCGCCGAGATCAACCTGAAGGCCGACGACATCGTGAACATGGGCCTCGCCCGGCTCGTGGACGCACCGGTGCTTCTGGCGGGCGACATTGACCGGGGCGGCGTTTTTGCCCAGCTGTACGGCACCGTAGCGCTGCTGGAACCGGACGAACGCGCCCGCATCAAGGGGCTCATCATCAACAAATTCCGGGGCGACGTCGAGATCCTGCGCCCCGGCCTTGCCATGCTGGAAGAGAAGACCCATCTGCCGGTGCTGGGCGTCGTGCCCTATCTGAAGGTGGACATCGAGGACGAGGATTCGCTCTCCGAACGGCTGGACGCCGACAAAGCGGTCAAGCCGCTGGACCTCGCCATCGTCCGGCTGCCCCACATCTCGAACTTCACCGATTTCATGCCGCTGGAACAGCACCCGCTGCTCGGTGTGCGGTATGTACAAAACGCGCGCACCCTCGGCACACCCGACCTGATCCTGCTGCCCGGCACCAAGAACACCATCGACGACCTGCTCTGGCTGCGGCAGTCCGGTCTGGAACCGGCCCTGCTCAAGCTGGCTGCGCGGGGCACCCCGGTCTTCGGCGTCTGCGGCGGGTATCAGATGCTGGGCGAAACGCTGGCCGACCCCATGGGCAGCGAGAGCGGCCGTTCGCAGACCCTGCGCGGGCTGGGTCTGCTGCCCACCCGCACCGTCTTTACTGCGCAGAAACGCCGCACCCAGACCCGCGCCACCGCCGCGGCCGGGCCGTTTGCCGGGGCCGCGCTGACGGGCTATGAGATCCACACCGGCCGCACCGAGGTGCAGGGCCTCCCCTTCTGCACCCAGGCCGACGGCCACCCCGAAGGCTGTGTGCAGGGCGATGTTTTCGGCACCTATCTGCACGGCCTCTTTGACACCGGCGAACTGACCGAAAAACTCGTGGAATTTTTGTGCAAACGAAATGGCATCCGCCCCGAAAGTGCCGCGCTCATCCCGATGGAGCAATACCGCCAGCAGCAGTTCGACCGGCTGGCCGACGGGGTGCGCAGCGCTCTGGATCTGGATGCCCTCTACGCCGCAATGGGCCTGAACGGAAGGAGCCGCATATGACACCGCAGCATCATCTCCCCGCCGACATCGAGCGGACAAGCCTTTCCATCATCACCGCCGAGCTGGAAGCGCTGGGTCTGACCCCGCCGCCGGAAACTGCTGCGGTGGTCAAGCGGGTCATCCACACCACGGCGGATTTCGATTACGCCCGGAATCTGCGCTTCACGCCGGGCGCCGTCGCCGCCGGAGTCGCCGCCCTGCGGGCCGGGACGCCCATCGTCACCGACACCAACATGGCGCTGGCCGGCATCACGCGGCCCGGCCTTGCCAAAGTGGGCAGCGCGGCGCTCTGCTACATGGCCGACCCGGAGGTCGCCGCTGCCGCCAAGGCCGCCGGGACCACCCGCGCTGTGGCCTCCATGCACCGGGCCGCGCAGGAGCATCCGGGTGCCATCCTGGCCGTTGGCAATGCCCCCACGGCGCTTCTGACCATCGCCGAAGAAATCGAAGCCGGGCTGCGGCCTGCACTCGTCATCGGGGTGCCAGTCGGTTTTGTGAATGTGGTGGAAAGCAAAGAGGTCCTCTTCGCCGCCTGCGAAGCCCACGGCGTCCCCGCCATCGCCGCCATGGGCCGCAAGGGCGGCAGCAACGTCGCCGCCGCCATCTGCAACGCGCTGGTCTACTCTGCCGCCGAAATGCTGGACCCCACCGCGAGAGGGTGGAAATAGGCTGAAACACGCAAGGCCGCTCCTCTGCACAATGCACGGGAACGGCCTTGTTTGCTGTCCATTCAAAACGCCTCCGGACGGTCTGCGCGCCCTCCCGATTCCATGGGAGGGGCACACTCCATCCGGAGGCGTCTGTTTTTATTCCACGGTCACGCTCTTGGCCAGGTTGCGGGGCTTATCCACGTCGCAGCCACGCAGCACAGCCATATAGTAGGCGAACAGCTGCAGCGGCACGATGAGCTGCAGCGGCATGAGCAGGTCGTCGTAATCGTCCAGACGGACGACATAGTCTGCCACACCGTCCGGCACCACGGCGTCTTTCGTCGTGAAGAGCAGGACCTTCGCGCCCCGGCTCTTGGTCTCCTTGGCGTTGGAGATGGTCTTTTCGTAGACCTTTTTCTGGGTGGCCAGCGCGATGACCGGCACACCGTCCGTGATGAGGCTGATGGTGCCATGCTTGAGCTCACCGGCGGCGTAGGCGTCCGAGTGGACGTAGCTGATCTCCTTCAGCTTCAGGCTGCCTTCCAGCGAGAGCGAATAATCGAACCCGCGCCCGATGAAGAAGCAGCTCTGGGTGTTGACGAACCGGCTGGCCAGGTACTTGATCTGTTCGCAGTCGGCCAGGCGGGGCTTGATGACCTCGCTGGCGCGGAGAAGCTCTGCGGTCAGGCGGCGGGTCTCGGCCTCGGTCTGGGCACCGCGCGCATAGGCCAGCCGCAGCGCAAAGAGGTACAGCACACACATCTGCACCATGTAAGCCTTGGTGGAGGCCACCGCGATCTCCGGCCCGGCGTAGGTATAGAGCACATAGTCTGCCGCGCGGGCAATGGAGCTGCCCACCACGTTGACGATGGCCAGCACCGGCACGCCCCGGCTCTTTGCCAGCTTGAGAGCCGCCAGCGTGTCGCTGGTCTCACCCGACTGACTGATGATGATGACCAGATCGTTTTTGTTCAGGATGGGGTCGCGGTAACGGAACTCGCTGGCGATGTCCACTTCGGCGGGGACGCGGGCCAGCGCTTCGATGGCCGACTTGCCCACCATGCCCGCGTGCATGGCCGTGCCGCAGGCCACCAGATGGATGGTGCCGATGCCCCGCAGCTTTTCATCCGACAGCTCCGGGATGCGCAGGTCGGGCAGGCCGTTCTCCACGCGGGGGCTGACCGTTGCCGTGATGGCGGCGGGCTGTTCGTTGATTTCCTTGAGCATAAAGTGCGGATAGCCGCCCTTTTCCGCCGCTTCCATGTCCCAATCGGCGGTCAGGACCTCCCGCTCCACCGGCTCGGCGAACTCGTTGTAGAAGCGGATGCCCTCCCGCGTCACGACGGCAAGGTCGCCTTCTTCGAGAACGCTGTAGCGGCGAGTATACTTGAGCAGGGCCGGGATATCCGACGCCACGAAGTTTTCCCCTTCGCCCCAGCCGACGATGAGAGGGCTCTCCCGCTTGACGGCAAAGACAGTATCCGGGAAATCCCGGAAGAGCACGGCCAGCGCGTAGCTGCCGCGCACCATGCTCAAAGCCTCGTGGATGGCCTGCAGCGGCTCGCCCTCGTAGCAGCTGTCGATGAGCTTGACCAGCACCTCGGTGTCAGTCTCGCTCTCAAAGGTGTAGCCCTTCGCGATGAGCCGCTCCTTCAGGATGCCGTAATTTTCAATGATGCCGTTGTGCACAATGCTCACACGCGGCGTCGAATGCGGATGGCTGTTCACATCGCTGGGTTCGCCGTGGGTGGCCCAGCGGGTATGGCCGATGCCGCAGCCGCTCTCGGCCAGGGCCTGCAATTCCAGCTTTTTGCGCAGCTCGGCCAGGCGGCCCTTGCTCTTGACCACGCGGATGCCGCCGTCCAGTGCCAGCGCGACACCGGCGGAGTCATAGCCGCGGTACTCCAGCTTTTCCAGACCATCCAGCAGAACGTTCTGCGCGTTGCGTTTGCCAACATAACCAACAATGCCACACATACAAAATACCTCCAGACCGACAGCCCGGCGCTCAATATGCGCACAGAACAGCTGTCAGCTTCTCTTCCAGTTTATGTTCTTGTATGGCTTGCGTGAAAGGGGATCTGTTACGGTATTGCTGCCGCTTTTTGCCCCTTGCTGCGATCGGTATAGCCTGTTCGACCGGAGAAACATCCGCCGAATCGCTCGATGATTTCTCTCCTCGTCACCCTCACGGCTGTCACCCGCGTGGCCCGGCGCTTTGTGTCAACAAAAAGTCCACATTCCTTCTTTCAATGCCCTCTCAGGCAAAGCCTGATGGCTTTGCCTGAGAGGGTCACCTCCCCAGCATCTTATGCAGCCTTGGCTGCCAGACCAGGCGGTAGACCTGCAATAGATTATGGATGGCCCGGTCGTAGAGCAGAAAGGCCACATTGCCCATGGCCAGTGTGCTCAGCGAGACGATCCACGCTGTGGTGCGCAGCTCCTGCGAGATGCTGCCCGCCGGAACGAGCAGCAGCACCAGCCCGTACATCGCCGCCAGTGCCCCATTGCAGAGCAGCAGCTTGCACACGCCCCGCAGCAGCTTCGGGCGGATGCGTTCGAACTTCGGCTTGACCAGCGGGTAGTACCCCAGCAGAAAGACGAAGACGAGGGCCACCTCTTTGTCCGGCACGAACAGCAGGCTGAGCAGGCTCACCGCGCCGTAGGCCGTAAGGGCCATCTTCATGCCGCACTCCATGCAGACCGTAGCGATGAGCAGGCTGGCTGCGGCCGGTGCAATGAACATCAGCACCGGCACCACGGCCCCCAGCAGCATCAGCGCGACGCTCAGCGCCGCCGCCATGCCGCAGTAGGCCATAGCCCAGCTCCTGCGGCCTTTCACGGCAGCTCCCAGCGCACCGGCTGGTTCTCGGCGTCCAGCGGGTCCACCGCATGGCGCAGGCCGAGGATCATGATGTTGTCGATGAGTGACTTGTTCAGCTTGACGTCCAGCATCCCGTAGGCGCGGACCAGGTCGTTCGCTGCGGCCAGCGCCTGCCGCCGGGCATTTTCCATGGCAGCATCCTTCTCATTGATGCCATTGACCAGAAACACATTGTACCGGCCCACCTTGCGGTCCTCTTCCACCCGGCTGGCCTTATCCAGCAGGTAAAACACCCGCCCGATGCAGCTGCCGATGTAGCGCATGCTCTTGCGCTGGCTGGGGTCATCGGTGGCGAGGGTGGAGTAGAGAGCACCGTAGATGTTGCTCATCGGCTCCGCTGCCACGCTGTAGTTCTTTGCGTTCAGGTTCATCTGGACCACAGCCTGTGCCTGTTCCTGCCCAAACAAACGTTCCAGCGCAGGGTTTTCGCTCACAGCCTTTTCGTAGGCGCGGCGCAGGAGAGCGTGGTCCACAGCGCGGAACAGCTGGCTCCGGAGCGGCAGCTCGTCCCAGCGGCGGTCCTGCAGCTTATGCCAGCCCATCATCACTTCCACCTGTGCCGCCAGGCGGATGCCCTGGGTCTGGCACATCATCTGCTTGTAGCAGAGTGTACCGGGCAGGCGCTGGTTGACGCAGGTGGCTGACCGGCCGGCCAGACTGTCCGCCAGAAGCGCGAACAGCACACCATTGTATTGCAGCAGCCGACAGGAGTAGAACCCGTAGCTGCGTCTCATCTGCCAGCGCACCCCCCGCAGATACCACAGATATGTGTTATAATCGCGGATGGTAAGCTCCGGAAGATAGGGTCTCATGCGCCCTTCCATTGCCGTCCTCCCTTTCCAGCAGCCTCGCGCTGCATGTTCTTACAATGGTACAAGTATACCTTTTTTCGGTCTTGGATGCAACTGACGAAATGTAAAAGATTCGCACCTTGTCAGCTCCGGAAAAGCAACAGCCGCACCAAACTTTCCCGTTCGGTGCGGCCAAAAAGTATTACTTTTGCTTATTTTTTCTCAAAACGGCCGGTGGAACGCTTGCCGTCAAAGCCCTGTTTGGGCATGGGCTTCGCCTTGTGCTCAAACTTCGGGGCCTCGTAGTACATATACAGCTGGCAGGGGATCATACCGTTGTACATCTTGCGGCGCTTGTTGGCCCGCTTGCCGTAATGGCTCTCGAACTCCATGTCGGCGGTGATGGCGTAGACGCCTGCACAGGGGTGGGCTTCCATCTGGCGGCCCAGCGTCCGGGCCAGCTGAGCGGCCCCCTCGATGGTGCTCATCCGCTCGCCGTACGGGGGGTTGGTCAGGACGATGGCTTCGGGTCTGGCCTCAAAGGCTGCCACATCGGCCACCTCGAAGTGGCAGCGCTTTTCCACACCGGCCAGCTTGGCGTTGGCGTTGGCCAGCGCCACGGCGGCGGGGTCGATATCGTAACCGAAGGCCTCAAAACCGACATCCAGCTTGGATTCGGCCAGAGCCTTCTGGCGCTGCTCCGCCCAGATGGACGCGGGCACGAAGCTGTACCGCTCGGCGGCAAAGCGGCGCTTCAGGCCGGGGGCGATGTTCATGGCCTTCTGGGCCGCTTCGATGAGCAGCGTACCGCTGCCGCAGAAGGGGTCTTCCACAAGGCTGTCGCGGCGGACACGGCCCAGGTCGGCGATGGTCGCCGCCAGCGTTTCGCGGATGGGGGCCTCCATGGCGTTGCGGCGGTAGCCGCGCTTGTGCAGACCGTCGCCGGTGGTGTCCAGCATGATCTCGCAGACGTTCTTGCGCAGCATGAAGCGGATCTTATACTCCGCACCGGTCTCCGGCAGAACGGAGGTGTGGTGTTTGGTCATCAGCCGCTTGACCACGGCCTTCTTGATGATGCTCTGGCAGGCGGGCACACTGGTCAGCTGGCTGTTCAGGGACGAACCGGTGACTGGGAAGGCCGCATCGGCGGGGAGCAGCTCCTCCCAGGGAATGGCGTACACGCCATCGAACAGCTCATCGAAGGTGGAGGCCGGGTAGGTGTTCAGCAGCAGCATGACGCGCTCAACGGTGCGCAGGTTGAGGTTTGCGGCTGCGATCATCTCCGCACCACCCTCAAAGGTCAGACGGCCGTCGCTGACCCGGATGTTCTCCGCGCCGATGCGGCGCAGCTCGAAGTTGGCTGTGGACTCGCAGCCGAAGAAGCAGGGCGCGATCAGTTCAAATTTTGCAGGCATTTAGCATTCCTTTCTTGCGCCGGGGCGCAGTTCACAAAAACAGGCCCGTCCCGGCTGGGGACAGGCCCGATCAGTTCATTGGGTTCAGCGGCCGCGGCGGGAGCGCGGGGCATAACCGCCGCCACGGCGGTTGTTCGTCTCGTGGTCCAGGTCGGCCATCTTCTCTTCGCTCTGGCTCTTGAAGCGGCTCATCATATCCTCAAAGCTCAGGTTGTCGCTTCGGACGGGCACCTTGGGCTGCCAGACGCGGGGCGCAGCCTCGCGGGCCGAGCCTCTGCCGCCCTCACGCGGGGGGCGTCCGCCGCCGCGGGAACCGCCAAAATGTCCGCCCTCACGCGGGGCACCGCTGCGCGGGCCGCCGGGGCGGGGGCCGCGGTCCGTGCGGGCCGGGCGCGGCAGCAGCCGCTTGATGGACAATGCGATCTTGCCATCCGGTGCCACCTGGATGACCTGCACCTTCACAGTATCGCCGTCGTGCAGGACGGTGTTGATATCCTGCACATATTCATTGGACACTTCGGAAATGTGGACCATGCCCACCCGGCCCTCCGGCAGCGCAACAAATGCGCCGAACGGCTTCACGCCGGTCACACGGCCTTCAAATACGTTCCCTACCTCAATCGCCAAAACTCAATACTCCTTGCTCTCTTTTTGGGTGGCTGTTCCGGGGCGGGCCGCAGACCCTCCCGGAGGACCCGCCCTCAGTTGCCGGTCACATCCACAAAGATGCGCTCGTTGGGGGCGGCGTAGTTGTAAGAATCACGGGCGACCCATTCGGTCACATCATCCGCGTCGCCGCTGAGGATGCGCTGCAGCTCCTCGTTTTTGGTCTGCTGCTGTTCGATCTGCTCGTTCAGGGTCTGCAGCTCGGCGCGCTTGGAGCTGATGGCCACCTGATTGGAGATGTATGCTGCCAGCATACTCAGCAGCAGCAAGAGGAAGAACAGCCGGAACACCGTGCGCAGCACCGTGTTCTTTCTGCGTTTTTTGCGGCTCGGATTCGTCATAACTCAGTGCCCCCTGAAATCAGCAGGCCCGATGCGCCTGTGGTCTTACTTTGATACGTTAGAATTATACAACATCCGCTGTGGTCTTGGCAAGTTCTTTTTTTGTTTTTTTGCGTTTCTTTTTGCGTTCCGGCGTTCTTTGGCACGTTTTGAACGCACTTTTCGGGCCAATAGCACCGGCGCGAGGAGCCGCCGGGCCCCTTGCAGCGGAAGCCCCAGCACAAAGAGCACACCCCGCACCGGCCCGCGCAGCACACGTTTTGCCGCCCACGCGCCAAAGACGGCCGCCGCCAGCTGATACCACCGCAGCACCCCGCCAAAGCTCAGCGACGCCGCATAGGACTGCAGCCCCAGCAGCAGCGCCCCCACGAGCAGCACGTCCGGCAGAAAGGTTCCCCGGCCTTTTTCCGGGAACAGCGCCCTTGCCCCGCCCAGAACGGCCCCCAGCAGAACGCAGGCTGCTGCCTCCTGCCCGATGAGCCCCGCCGGAAGTGCCGGGGCCATCAGCGCAGCAGACGGCGCAGCAGGCCGCCCGGCGTCCGCTCGGCCGTATATTCCAGCGCGTCGATGCGGCCGGTCAGGCGCACCTCCCCGCTCTCCAGGTCGAGGCTGGTCACGTTCAGCTCGGCTCCCGTCAGGTGCAGCACCCCTTTGCCCGTTTCCATCGCGGCGCTGTCGGCATCGCACCGCAGCACCCGCTTCACACCAGTCACCGTCAGTTTACTACGGCCTTCCAAAATCAGGTCGTGGGGTAGGGCGGGCGTTTTTTCGGCGGTCTTGTTCATGGCACAACTCCCCTTTTTCTCACTGTATGAAGGGCAGAGTGCCGTTATTCATTATTTGACTTCCTGTTCCAGATTCCGGAACAGCTCCGAATGGAAAAAATCTTCAATGGAGATTCCCAGTCCATCGCACAGCTTCTTGATGGTCGATACCGTTGCGCTATTGTTTCTTCCGCTGACGATGTTGTTCACCGTAGACTGTGTAACTCCACTCATCGTGCACAGCTTGTTGATCGAAATATCATTTTCTCGGCACAGTTCTATGATCCGTTCCCTCACTGCTTCTCCGATATTCATGGATGCTTTCTCCTTTTTTAGAAAAAGCATATCGAAAAGCTCTTGAAAAGATTAACTCTTTTGGGTTATAATTGCTCAAAAGGGTTAATTTCATCTTTTATTGGGAGGAATCATTATGTGCAACACAAAAATATCCGGGTATCCATCCATTGACAAGCCTTGGTTGAAGTACTACAGTTCCGAGGCCCTTCATGCGCAACCTGCTTCGTGTACCGTATACCAAAACATCTACCAGCACAACAAAGAACACCTGAGCGAAACCGCATTGGAATATTTTGGTGTAAAAATCACTTTTTCAAAATTATTTGAACACGTTGAAGCCTGCGCAAAAGCGCTGCTCTCCAACGGTGTCCGGGCTGGAGACTGTGTCACGCTTTGTACCGCAGGAACCCCCGAAGCCGTTTATATCGTTCTTGCCTGCAGCAAAATCGGCGCGCTGGCCAATTTCGTCAATCCCATGTTTCAGCCCGCTCAGATTCGTGACCGCATCAATGAAACAAACGCAGCGTTTTTATTTGTGCTGGACAAGCTCTACGCCAGCGTTTCATCCATCTTGTCCGAAACTTGCATCCGTCATCTTGTTGTTCTTCCTGCCACGGCTTCGCTCCCTGCTCCGCTCCGCATTCTTGCCGAACTCAAAAGCCCTCTGGAGCCTGAGCTGAAACAAGCTCTCCATGAGAATTCCAAACACTCTCTTTGGTCTGCTTTCATCAAAACGGGTAGTTCTTATGCTTCTCCAACGGAAGCACCTTATCAGAAAGACACCCCTGTGGTCATGGTCTATTCTTCTGGCACGACTGGAGCATCGAAGGGCATCGTGCTGACAAACGATGGCATCAATGCCACCATCGCGCAATACGAAACGGGTTTTCCAGAGGTTTCCCGCCAGAAGAAATTCCTCCACATCGTTCCCATCTGGTTTTCCAGCGGCATTTCGATCTCTCTGTTGATGCCCCTTTGCCTGGGAGCCTCTTGCATTCTCGAACCTTTATTCAGTCCTGAAAACTTCACTTCTGATATTGAGAAATACTCTCCCAATTATGTTTTTGGTGCCACCAGTCTCTGGCTCTACGCAATGGAACATCTCGATCCTGAACACGACTTATCGTTTTTGATTTGCCCTATAACTGGCGGCGAACAACTTCTTACCGAGACAGAAAGCAAAATCAACGATTTCCTTTCTTCGCATCATTGCAACCGAGGTATTCAAAAGGGCTGGGGAATGTGCGAACTGGGTGCAACCGTCACGTTCACATCCTCCGGCATCACCGCTGCCGGGCCGCGAAACAAAATCGGGTCCACAGGGATTCCTCTCCCTCTTGCCACAGTCAGCGCCTTTGATCCCGATACCGGAAAAGAGCTTCCTTACGGCCAGCGGGGTGAATTGCAGGTCTCGACGCCCTGCTGCATGAAAGAATACTATCAGAACCCGGATGCAACAAACGCATTTTTCCGGGTAGATGAACAAGGCCGGAAATGGGGCCACACGGGTGATATCGGCTACCTGGATGCGGACGGCTTCGTATACGTTCTTGGCCGTGCGGTCGATTACTTTATCGACGCTCAGAGCCAAAAGCATTACCTGTTTGATATCGAAAACGTTATTCTGCAAAATCCTGCGGTCGATATCTGTGAAGTCGTTGTCCTGCATCGGGATGGTTCTTCGTTCCCTGTCGCACATATCCTTCTGAAAAAAGACTTCTTCGGTGATAAACTCCAACTTCTGAAGGAGCTGCACACCCATTGCGAACAAGTTCTCCCCGCCCCTGCCGTCCCCAGCGCTTACAAGTTTCGCGATTCCTTTTCCGTCAAGCCAAGCGGAAAGCGCGACACAGAAGCGCTGACCCACGAATATAACGATTATCTCGTTTTCGAAAACGCTGCGATCCATTCGGTTGATTTCTATCGCAATTTTCAAAAATAGTGCCCATCAACACGGCATATTTGCGATATGCAGTTTGCGGATGTTGCTTGTGCATTAAAAACGCAAACTGCTATAATATGCAAAAACCTCCTGAACGGCACATTCGTGCAATTCAGGAGGCTTTTTCTGTCTCAGTCTTATTCCGAAAGGATCTCGTACATCTCCCGCGCGACATCCTTGGTGCGGGGCTCTACATCGGAGAGTACGCGGACTTTGATGGGGCGGTTGCCGAAGGTGACCTCGATGAGGTCGCCCGCCTTGACGGCCTGGCTGGCCTTGGCGACCTTGCCGTTGATGAGGATGCGGCCTGCATCGGCCACCTCGTTTGCTACGGTGCGGCGCTTGATGAGCCGCGAAACTTTCAGGTATTTGTCCAATCGCATGATCGTATCTTTCCGCCCGTTTCTGCTGGGACCCGCAGGCTCCCGCAGCAAGGGGCTTTTTCTTATTCTGCTCGTGTTCTGCTCGCGCAAAGCCGACAGGCTTTGACGGAGAGGGGTAACAAAAACCGCCGGAACCAGCTGCGGCCCCGGCGGCAAAGATCGAACTTACAGGGTGTCCTTCAGAGCCTTGCCCGGCTTGAACACGATGCTGCGGGAAGCAGCGATGGTGATGGGCTCGCGGGTGCGGGGGTTGATGCCCTGACGCTCAGCGCGCTCACGGATCTCGAAGGTACCGAAGCCGGAGATGGTGATCTTCTCACCCTCTGCCATGGCCTTGCCCAGTGCCTCGAATGCAGCGTTGACAGCCAGCTCAGCGCTCTTCTTGCTCATTTCGGTGTTTGCCGCAACCTGTGCGATCAGATCAGTCTTGGTCATAATAGTAAAACCTCCACAAAATTTGTACTCATCATTTTCTATCTATCGGAGCAGGCGTTTCGGCCTGATACCCGTTTGCTCCCACCTGTGGGGCCAGCAGTTCGTCCCGGAATCGCTTCGAGGCAAAGGTCAGTGCTTCTTCGGCATCCACACCGGCCAGCCGGATGGCGTTGACCGCTGCGAACAGCAGCTCTCCCGCCCGTGCGGCGGCATCCTCCGGTGCAGCGGCGTCCCAGTTCTGTTCTGCCGCCCGCAGGGCAGCAGCCGCGCATTCCTGGTCCACTGCACCGAGGCCATAGCCTGCGGCGCGCTTCTGCAGTTTCTGAGCATACATCAAAGCAGGCAGGGTGGCCGGTACGGTGCCCAGCTCATCGGCCAGCGTCCGGCGTCCCTTTTCCTTATTTTTGAGCGCATCCCAGCTGTTTATACCGGCATTTTCCGCCGCAGAGGAGGCAAAGATGTTCGGGTGACGGAACACCAGCTTCTCGCACACCTCACGGCAGACCTGTTCAAAATCGAACCGGCCCCGCTCCTCCTCCATGACGGCATGGAAGGCTACCTGCATCAGCACATCGCCCAGCTCTTCCCGCAGCATCGCGGGGTCGTCTGCATCCAGGGCTTCCAGTGCCTCATACGTTTCCTCCAGAAAATTTTTTCGGATGGACTGGTGCGTCTGCACCTTGTCCCACGGACAGCCCGTTTCGGGGTCGCGCAGGATGCGGAGGATCTCGATGAGGTCCTCCGCCGTATAGTGCTCCCGCTCCGGCCAGTCCAGCATGGGCAAGCGCTCCCTTCTGCTCCAAAAGTAGGGCTTTATTGTATCGCAGAATCCGCCATTTTTCAAGGGGACAAGCGCATTTTCCGGTTTTTCGCTCCAAATGTTTCCAGATTTTTCACACTTTGGCACAAAAACGGGCGGTATCCCGCACGGACACCACCCGCTTCGGGCTGTTTCAATTTCAGGTCACAGCTGCGCGCCGCACTTGTTGCAGAACAGTGCATCGTCCGAGACCGGCGCACCGCACTGCGGGCAGCTCTTGTGCTCTGCAGGCGCAGCTTCGGCGGCAGGAGCTTCCGGCTCTGCCGCGGGCTCCTCCTCGTGCGCCACATAGTCCACTTCTGCGGCTTCTGCCGGGGTCAGCGATGCCTTCAGGCGGGTGATCTCCTGCTCGATGTGATCGATCATTTCGATATACTTATCCACCAGCGGCTGGTTTTCTTCCTTGCCCTTGGCCAGACTGTACACCAGTGCGCCCAGCTGACGCTGTGCCTTGAGCAGCTTGCCCTGTTCGTTGACGATCAAAGCCTGCGTTTTGCCCTTTTCGGCCAGATCCAGTGCAGCGTTCTTGCCTTTTTCGGCATATTCCAGACCCATTTCCTTGATCCTGTTGAAATCCATAAAAGACACCTCTCTTACTATCGGCCTGTTTATCGTGGGCCATGTGCGGATGTTATCTCCATTATAGCGCACAGGTCGCCCGTTTGCAACGAACGGGCCGCATTTTTTACAGTTTGGTGCCGGTTTGGAAACAGTTTTTTCGCATTCAGACTAAATTTACACGACATTTTCACACATTGGCATCCTGTGCCATGCGATCGGCCGCGCCGCCGTAGAATTCCCGCAGCATACTGTCTTCCGGCAGCAGCTCCAGCTCCAGCGGTGACACATGCTCAAACCGGCGGGCGGTCTCATCCCACAGCTCGGCATTGTGGCCTTCCAGCGTGAACTGACGGCGCACCACGCCCAGCAGGTTGGAGATCAGGCCCAGCTCGTAGGTAAAAGAGGTGTC
>ERZ826016.1547-NODE-1547-length-21350-cov-9.128058_pt1 | contig 21350 bp, 18 predicted proteins | sample MGYA00519872_ERZ826016 | MGnify/ENA primary metagenome ERZ826016 (study PRJEB31778, sample SAMEA3449218) | human gut metagenome | biome: human gut; feature: human-associated habitat; material: faeces | place: United Kingdom | collected 2010/2012 ... | reverse complement strand
TGACGCAGACGAACTGCACCTGCTGGATGTCGTTGGTGGTGCGGGTGATGAGGGAAGCAGTGGAGAAATTCTCGATCTCTGCATTGGAGAAATGGATGACAGAGGAGAAGGTCTGCCGACGCATGTCACGGCCGATGGCAGCCGACACGCGGGAAGCGATGAGGCCCACCAGAATGGCGACCGCCACCATCAGCAGCGTCAGGCCCAGCATCTGCCCGCCCACTCGGAAGAGATACTGCATCTGGACGTCGTGCGCGACGCCCTGCGCCTCGTATTCCAGGCTGACCAGCAGGGTGGCCTGGCTGGCCATGCTGGAAAGGGTCGTCTCGTCGATCTGTGCCGTTGCGCTGGCAAGCTGCTGCTGGATCATCTCGCGGGAGAAGCCCGGCATCTGCGCCATGGCTGCAAACTGGGCGCACACGGCGTTCAGATCGGCAGCAGTGGGGGCGATGGTCTCCGCTGCGGTATCCTCAGTGTTTTCCGAGGAGGCTGCGCTCTCAGCGGCCTCGCTGGAAGCAGCCGGATACTTCGAAAGGGAAGCCATGCCCTGCGCGGGCATCCCGGTGCCATTGGCAGCCTGCGAAGCGGCCATATACAGCACGATGTCCGGCATGGTGACGATCTCTTCCAGAGAAGCACGCTCCTCGGCGGTCAGGTCGTCGCGGAGCTTCAGAACGCCGTCGTCCTGAATGTAATATCCGTAGGCGTTCCGGAAGGTCTCTGCGTCCTCTTCGCTCATCAAAAGCGACAGCGCATCCCGCGTGGAGGAGCGCAGGGTCTGGGGCAGGGGGCTTTCGATGCCGCCCTGCTGGATGCCGGTATCCACGATCTTGCTCGTGTAGTCCGGCAGGGAAAGGTCGCAGTACGCCTGCACGAACAGCAGGCCGATCACGACCAGGCAGGCGGCCCAGTGGCGGGCCAGCTGCTTGAAGATCTTACCCATTTTGATTGTCTCCCTTCGATTTTTGGCTCTGTTCCGCATTTTCTGCTTCAATGGCCGCCAGCAGAATGTCCTTCAACTGAAAAAACTGCTGCCGCTGCTCCGGGGTCAGGCGGTGGGCAATGCCGGAAAAATACCGCACCAGCGCTTCTTCCCCGGCGGCGCTGGCGGCGCGGCCCTGCGGGGTGATGCGCACCAGCGTTTTTCGACGGTCGTTGGGGTCGGTGATGCGCTCAATGAGGCCCTCCTGCTCCAATGTCCGCAACCCCCGCGAAATGACCGGCATGGCCTGCCGGGAAGCTTCGGCCAGCTGGGAAACATAGATGGTGCCCTCGTGGCCGTGCTTGGCAATGAGGGTGGACAGGGTCTCCAACATGGCAAAATGGCACTTGGGGCAGCTGGACAACGCCGCGCTCATGCCCCGCTTGGTCTCGTCATGAAGCCGGAAAATGTAGTGGAACAATCCCGCAAGGTCTGTGATCACAGGCTGCATAGTTTCCTCCTCGTTTGTTGATGAGTGCAAATAATTGACGCTTGATAACTATTTGCGCGGGATAATAATATACCCGCCTGCACCGGAATGCAAGCGGGTAAAGATGAACTTTTTGAAAACTCTGAAAAAACGACGTTCCAAAGGGAAAATGGTCACTCGTGGAGTGCGCGCTCTTCTTCCAAGGTGTCTTGCTTGCCGCGGATGCGCCCCAGCCCGTAGGCAAGGAGGGTGGCGCAAAGAAGGTTCATCCACGAAAAGGAAGCCCCGTTGAAGGTGTTGCAGATGCCGATGACAAGGTTTGCAAGGCAGAGAAGTTTCACATCCTTCCCGATTTTATTCAAATGAGCGATACGGGAATCCATATCCGAAAACATATCAAAGGGGCCCTGTTCAGCGGAGCGGCGGAAGTAGCCCCAGCGGAAGCAGCGGCCAACGGATTCGGCCCCAAGCTCCTCCATGAAATTTTCAAAATCAGAAGAGTTGTCCAGTGCTTCTACCCGGATGATGTATTCGCCCGGCTCGGTCTTTTCGAAAACATAGGTGCAGAAGCCGGCTTTCTTCAAAGCCCAGCCTTCCTGCGCCATCTCGTTGAGCCATCGTTCTTCTTTTTCGTATTCCCAGACCCAGAATACCTTGTGGAGTTTCTTTGTCTCGCTCATGCTCATTTCTCCTGTAAAATATTGCGGCCATTGGTCACCAGTTCTTCCAGGCGGGCCAGCTCCCGCTTGAGCACGGCCAGGCCCGTTTCCGTCAGTTGATATTCCTTCTTGCGACTCCCGCTTTCCATGGGCAGGGGAGAGATCCAGCCTTTTTCGCACAGCGCGTTCAGCGCCCCATACAGCGTCCCGGCGGCCAGCCGCACTCGCCCTCCGGAGAGCTGTTCGGTTTGCTGCATGATGCCGTAACCGTGTTGTGGGTGGTAGAGGGAAAGCAGGATGTAGTAAGTGGATTCCGTCAGAGCAAAATTTTCCATTGTATCGCCTCACTTTGTATCGACACGCGATATATCGTAATTGCATTATATCGTGCGTCGATATATTTGTCAAGGGGAGAAAACAAAAAAGCTCTCCCAAACGGGAGAGCAAATGCAGAGCGCTGACAGCTCCGGGAAATCAGCCCTTTTTGAATAGCTTATTGTCCACCCAGATGCAGACGCAGGCACCGAGGATGGAGATGACAAAGGAGCTGAAGCTCCCGGTCGCGTGGATGCCGACCAGGCCGAACAGAAACTCGCCGACAAAGCTGCCCAGCACACCCAGAACGGCGTTGCGGGCAAACGATGTCTCGGTGCCCATAAAGCGGCCTGCGATGTACCCGGCCAGTGCGCCTACCAGTACGCCGATGACCAGCGAGGCCAGCAGCCCCACAAGGGAGAACAGGCCCATCAAGCAGCCGACCAAAGCGCAGATGAGCGCGATGACGATCAGGATCGAGAGTGTGATCATAATGAGACCTCCTATTTGGTTTGTGCAGCTGCCTGCTCTGCCGCATACCGGCAGACATCCTTCAGGCAGCAGCGTTCACATTCGGGTTTGCGGGCATTGCAGACGGCCCGGCCGTGCATGACGAACCGGTGGCACAGGTCGCTGCCCTCTTCGGGCGGGATGATCTTCCACAGCGCCATTTCCACCTTCTGCGGTTCTTTGATGCCGTCCACCAGGCCGATCTTATTGCACAGGCGGATGCAGTGGGTGTCCGTCACGATGGCGGGCTTGCCGAACACATCGCCCATGATAAGGTTCGCGCTCTTCCGGCCCACGCCGGGCAGCGCCAGCAGCTCTTCAAAGGTGGTGGGCACCTTGCAGTCGTACCGGTCGCGCAGCATCCGCATACAGGCCGAGATATCCCGCGCCTTGCTGCGGCCTAGCCCGCACGGCTTGACGATGGCTTCGATGTCCTCCGGTTCGGCAGCTGCCAGCGACGCCACATCGGGGTACTTTGCAAACAGGTCCTGCACGACGATGTTCACCCGCGCGTCGGTGCACTGTGCAGCCAGCCGCACGCTGACCAGCAGCTGCCAGGCGTGGTCGTAGTCCAGTGTGCAGCCTGCGTCCGGGTATTCCTGTTTCAATCGGTCAATGACCGTGCGCGCCAGCGCCTTTTTGGCAGAAAGGTCTTCCGCCGGGGAAGCTTTGCGCATGAGATCGCCTCGTTTCACATAAGGATAGCCTGATGATACCATGTTTCGACGAGTTTGTAAATGAATTTTGCGATATCGGGGCAGGCCCCTGCCAAAGAAGCGCTTGTCCTCAGCGGGGAAATGCGGTATACTATGATAAACAGGAAATTGTCTCAGATGAGCAAAGAGGAGGAACGACCGATGAACGAACCGCTGGCGCAGCGTCTGCGCCCCAAAACACTGGCCGAGGTCTGTGGGCAGCAGCATCTGCTGGCACCGGGGCGGGTGTTCCGCCGCACCATTGAGAGCGGAAAGATCCCCAACATGATCTTCTACGGCCCCTCCGGCACCGGCAAGACCACCGTGGCCCGCATCATTGCCGAAAACAGCGGGATGACCCTCCACAAGCTCAACGGCACCTCCTGCGGCACCGGCGACATCAAGGCGGTCCTCAAGGACATCGGCACACTGGCCGGGGCAGGGGGCATCCTGCTCTACCTCGACGAGATCCAGTACCTGAACAAAAAGCAGCAGCAGAGCCTGTTGGAGTGCATCGAGGACGGCAGCGTCACCCTCATCGCCTCCACCACCGAAAACCCCTATTTCTACATCTATAATGCGCTGCTGTCCCGCTGCACAGTGTTCGAGTTCCGGCCGCTGGCGGCGGCGGATGTGGAGCAGGGCCTGCACAACGCGCTGGAAAAGCTCTCGGCATCGGAGGGCGTCCCGGTCACAATGGACCCAGACGCCTGCACGTACCTTGCCGAGAGTGCCGGCGGCGACCTGCGCAAGGCGCTGGGCTGCCTCGATTTTGCCGTTACCGCCGCGCCGCAGGACGAGCAAGGCAAGCATATTTCCCTGGAAATGATCCGGCAGGTCACCCGCCGCACCGCCATGCGGTACGACCGGGACGGCGATGACCATTACGACATCGTCTCTGCCTACCAGAAATCCATGCGCGGCTCCGACCCGGACGCAGCGCTCCACTATCTGGCCCGCCTGCTGGAAGCAGGGGACCTGCCCTCGGCCTGCCGCCGCCTGATGGTCTGTGCCTGCGAGGATGTGGGCCTTGCCTACCCGCAGATCATCCCCATCGTCAAGGCGGCCATCGACGCGGCCAACATGGTGGGCCTGCCGGAAGCCCGGCTCCCACTGGCGGATGCGGTCATTCTGGTGGCCACCAGCCCCAAATCCAACAGCGCCCACGATGCGATCAATGCCGCCATCGCGGATGTGCAGGCCGGGCGCACCGGGCCGATTCCGCGCCAGCTGCAGAACAAGCACTTTGACGGCGAGGATGCCCTCGTCAAGGGGCAGAACTACAAATACGCCCACGACTACCCGAACCACTGGGTCGAGCAGCAATACCTGCCCGATGTGCTCAGAGATGTCCGGTACTACACCTTTGGGGAAAACAAAAACGAACAGGCGACCCGCGCCTACTGGGCCCGCATCAAGGGCGAAGACAAAGTATAAAAACCACAACAGGAGGAACTTATGCGTTATTCCAAGCAGCGCGAGCTGGTTTTGCAGAAGGTGGAAGAACTCTGCGACCACCCCACCGCGGAAGAGATTTTTGACAAAGCTGCACCGGAGTGCCCCGGCCTGAGCCTCGGCACGGTCTACCGCAACCTGAACAGTCTGGTGGAGGCGGGCCGGGTGCGCCGCGTCTCCATCCCCGGCAAGGCCGACCGGTTCGACCACACTCTGCGCTGGCACAGCCATCTCTACTGCAACGCCTGCGGCAGCGTCGTGGACGCCGATGTGGACGAAAAGCAGGTGATGAAGCTGGTCCGCAGCCAGAAGGGCGTCGTGCAGGACTGCGCGGTGGTCCTGTTCGGCCTGTGCGAGGCCTGCGCCCAAAAGCAGGCCGAAGCCTCCGTCTGAACCGAAAAATTCGCACTTCCTACTTGCCCTGCGGCGCAAAACAGGGTATACTAAAAGGAGCTTTCTGAAAATATCGAACCGAAGGATGGTTTCATCATTGGAGTACATTGCATTTGAACACAACGCCACCGCCGCCGAGCTGGTGCGCAAGACATACGACACCCCGCCGCTGGCCTTCGTCCACAGCTACGGCTGCCAACAGAACGTCAACGACGGCGAGCGCATCAAGGGTGTGCTGGTGGATATCGGCTACGGCCTGTGCGATAAGCCCGAAGACGCCGACCTCATCCTCTTTAACACCTGCGCCGTCCGCGAGCACGCCGAGCAGCGCGTTTTCGGCAATGTGGGCGCGCTCAAGGGCCTGAAGGAGAAAAAGCCCGGCCTGATGATCGGCCTGTGCGGCTGCATGGCCAACCAGAAGCATGTGGTGGAAAAGCTGCGCCAGAGCTACCCGTATGTGGACCTCGTCTTCGGCGTGGACGGCATCGACACCCTGCCGCAGCTCATTGCGCAGAAGCTGCAAAAGCACAAGCGGGTCCTTCTGGAGCCTGCTCAGCGCCCCGTCATCGTGGAGAACATCCCCATCCGGCGCGAGAGCGAGTTCCGCGCCTGGCTGCCCATCATGTACGGCTGCGACAACTTCTGCACCTACTGCATCGTGCCCTATGTTCGCGGCCGCGAAAAGAGCCGCAAACCCGGCGATATCCTGGCCGAATTCCGGGGCCTTGTGGAAGCGGGCTACAAAGAAATCACCCTGCTGGGCCAGAATGTCAACAGCTACGGCAAGGGTCTGGAAGAGAAGGTGGATTTTTCCGACCTGCTCAACCTGCTCTGCTCGGTGCCCGGCGATTATCAGATCCGCTTCATGACCAGCCACCCGAAGGATGCCAGCCATAAGCTCATTGACACCATCGCCGCGCAGCCGCACCTGTGCAAGCACCTGCATCTGCCGGTGCAGTGCGGCTCGGACCGGATGCTGGCCCAGATGAACCGCCATTACACCGTTGCGCAGTACCTCGAACTCATCGAGTACGCCCGCAGGACTGTGCCCGGCATCACCTTCTCCAGCGACATCATCATCGGCTTCCCCGGCGAGACGGAGGAGGATTTCCAGGGCACCCTCGACCTGATCCGGAAGGTCGGTTACATGCAGCTGTTCACCTTCATCTACTCCAAGCGCACCGGGACCAAGGCGGCAGAAATGCCTGACCCCACCCCCCGCAAGGAAAAGACCGACCGGATGAGCCGCCTGCTGAAGATCCAGGACGAGATCGCCATGGGCCTCGTCAAAGCACAGGTGGGCCAGACCGTCCGCGTTCTCGTGGAGAGCTTTGGCCGCAGCGAGGGCACCCTCTCCGGCCGGTTGGACAACAACCTGACCGTCGAGTTCGCCGCCGACCCCGGCTGGATGGGCCGGTATGCCAATGTGCACCTGACCGGTGCCCGCGCCACCGTCCTGCTGGGCGAGCTGGCAGATTGACCAGGATTTCCCGGAGCGGAACGGCTCCATCAAACAAAAAGAACACTAAAGGAGATTATTCTTATGGATTGCATCGACCTCTTTAAGCGTGCCGCCATGGCACTGCAGACCGACCCCCGCTATCTGGCCCTCGACCAGGCCCGCAAGCTCAACGACAACGATGAGGAGCTGCAGAACATGATCGGCGAGTTCAACCTTGCCCGCATGGACCTGAACAACGAGATCGGCAAGAGCGAGCGCAGCGATGCGCGCATCTCCGAGCTGAACGAGAAGGTCAACGATCTGTACGGCAAGATCATGGCCGATGAGGGCATGGTGGCCTACAACGAGGCCAAGAAGGACTGCGAGAACCTCGTCAACTACATCGACGCCATCATCAACACCGCGATGAACGGCGGCGACCCCATGACCGTGCAGGAACCCAGCGCGTCCTGCACCGGCAGCTGCTCCACCTGCGGCGGCTGCCACTGAGCACATGTGAAATGGAAAACGCGGCTGCGCTTTGCAGGCCGCGTTTTCCTTGCAAAAGCGGTTACTCCCTGCAAACCAGAGCAGACGGCACCTCGCACACAGGCCGGTCTATCCGGCATGATGTTTCAAAACTGCGCTCAAACAGGGATTCAATGCAAGAAAGGTGGACTACCATGGCGGAACTGTCGCCCATGATGCAGCAATATCTGGAGATCAAAAAACAACACAAGGACGAGATTCTGTTCTACCGCATCGGCGACTTTTACGAGATGTTCTTCGACGATGCCCGGACGGCCTCGCGGGAGCTGGACCTGACGCTGACCGGAAAGCAGTGCGGTCAGGAGGAGCGCGCCCCCATGTGCGGGGTGCCCTTCCACAGCTACGAAGGCTATGTGGCCCGGCTCATCGCCAAAGGCTACAAGGTCGCCATCTGTGAGCAGGTGGAAGACCCCGCCAAGGCCAAGGGCCTCGTCAAGCGGGATATCATCCGTGTGGTCACGCCCGGCACCATCATCGAGAGCAGTATGCTCCAGGATGATAAAAACAACTACATCGCGAGCATTTTCATCAAGGGGAACACGGCGGGCCTCTGCTTTGCCGACGTTTCCACCGGCACGGCCCACATCACGGAACTCCGGCAGGAAAAGGTCGTCCCGGCTGTCATCACCGAGCTGTGCCGCTACCACCCCAGCGAGGTGCTGATGAACCCCAACACCCTCGACTGTCGGGAGCTGACCACCTACCTGAAGAAAAATATGCAGTGCTCCGTCGAACTTGTCGAAGAGGAGCGCTATGCGCCGGGCCTTGTGGCCATCGCGCTGGAAAATCAGTTCGGCCGCGACTGGCCCGCGAAGACCGGCATCGACGAAAAGGGCAATGTCCGCTTTGCCATGGCGGCTTTGCTGGAATATCTGCACGATACCCAGATCAAGGGCGTCGAACGCCTGAAGACCGTCATCAGCTACAACAAGGCGCAGTTCATGCGGCTGTCGCCGGTCACGCGGGCCAATCTGGAACTGACCGAGACGCTGCGCGGCCGCGAGAAGCGGGGCACCCTGCTCTGGGTGCTGGACAAGACCAGCACCGCCATGGGAAAGCGGATGCTCCGCAGCTGGATCGAACAGCCGCTCGTTTCCAGCGGCATCATCAACCGCCGCCTGAACGAGGTGGAAAGTCTGGTCAACCAGACCGTCCAGCGCGGCGACCTCATGGAAGAGCTGCACTACATCTCCGATCTGGAGCGGATGATGACCCGCACCGTCTACGGCTCGGCCACGCCGAAGGAGATCTACGCCATGGCCCAGACCTGCGACCGCCTGCCGGGGCTGCGTCGGCAGGCCGAAAGCTGCAATTGCCCGGAGCTGGCCGAGCTGGCGGCGCAGATCGACCCGCTGACCGACATCAAGGAAAAGATCTACGCGGCGGTCAGCCCGGACGCACCGTCCACCTTAAAGGATGGCGGTGTCATCGCCAAGGGCTACCACACCGAGGTGGACGAGCTGCGTTCCATCCGCGATAATACCAAGGGCATCCTGGCCCAGCTGGAGACCCGCCTGCGGCAGGAGACCGGCATCCCCAAGCTGAAGATCGGCTACAACCACGTCTTTGGTTACTTCATCGAGGTCAGCAACAGCTACAAAAATCTGGTGCCGGAGACCTACATCCGCAAGCAGACGCTCACCAGCGGCGAGCGCTACATCACCCAGGAACTCAAGGAGCTGGAAAGCAAGATCCTCGGTGCGCATGAGCGCCTCATCGCGCTGGAACACCGCCTCTTTGCCGAGCTGCTGGAGACCATCAGCGCCCAGCTGGACCGCATCCAGCGGACGGCCAATGCCGTCGCCGAGCTGGATGTGCTGGCGGCGCTGGCGCAGGTGGCGGCCGAGAACAACTACTGCCGCCCCGTTGTGGACGACGGCGACGAGCTGACCATTGTGGAGGGCCGTCATCCGGTGGTCGAGCAGATGCTCAAGGGCAGCCTGTTCGTACCCAACGATACCACCCTCAACTGCTCCACCGACCGCTGCCTCATCATCACCGGCCCCAACATGGCAGGTAAATCGACCTACATGCGTCAAAATGCCCTCATTGCGCTGATGGCGCAGATCGGCTCCTTCGTCCCGGCCAAAGCGTGCCATGTGGGCGTTGTGGACGCCATCTTCACCCGCATCGGTGCATCGGACGACCTGTCGGCCGGGCAGTCCACCTTTATGGTGGAGATGACTGAGGTGGCCGAGATCCTGAAGAATGCCACCACAAAGAGTCTGGTCATTCTGGATGAGATCGGCCGCGGCACGTCCACATTTGACGGCATGAGCATTGCCCGCGCCGTGGTCGAGCACATCTCCGACCCGGCCAAAGGGCTTGGCTGCAAGACGCTGTTCGCCACCCACTACCACGAGCTGACCGATCTCGAAGGCATTCTGGAGGGCGTGAAGAACTACAACATCGCGGTCAAAAAGCGCGGCGAGGATATCACGTTCCTTCGCCGGATCGTCCGCGGCCCGGCCGATGACAGCTACGGCATCGAGGTGGCAAAGCTGGCCGGTCTGCCCGGCACCGTGACCCGCCGTGCCCACGAGGTGCTACGGGCACTGGAAGCCAGCGCCCCCAAGAACAACGTCGAACAGATGGATTTCGACGCCCTACAGGAGTACAATTCTCCGGCCGTGCCCAGCGAAGTGCTGGAAAAGCTGGAAGCCCTCGATGTGGAGACGCTGACTCCCATCGAAGCGCTGAACTTCCTGTACGAGCTCAAAAAGACCCTGAAGGGCAGCCTGAACGGCTGAAACTGACGCAATACCAACGAAAAGGGGAGGGAACCTATGGCAGTCATCCATGTTTTGGACAAACACACCGCAGAGCTGATCGCCGCCGGTGAGGTCGTCGAGCGGCCGGCTTCGGTGGTCAAAGAGCTGCTCGAAAACGCCATCGACGCCGGTGCCGCCCAGATCACGGTGAGCATCGAGTCCGGCGGTGTCAAGTTGATCGAGATCAGCGACAACGGCACCGGCATCGAAGCCGCCTACATCCCCACGGCATTCATCCGCCATGCCACCAGCAAGATCCAGACCGAGGAGGACCTGAACCATATCCACACCCTCGGCTTCCGGGGCGAAGCACTGGCCTCCATCGCCAGTGTGGCGCGGGTGGAGGTGCTGACCCGGACCGAAGCGGACGAATGCGCCTCGGTCTACCGCATCGAGGGCGGGGAAGCCTATCCCATCGAACCCGGTGCCCGCAGCGTGGGGACCACCATCCGGGTGAAGGACCTGTTCTACAACACGCCCGCCCGGATGAAGTTCCTGAAAAAGGATTCCAGCGAGGGCACTTTTGTGGCGGATACCGTCGCCCATGTGGCCCTGAGCCACCCGGAGGTCAGCTTCAAGTTCATCCGTGAGGGAAAATTGCAGTACGTCACTCCCGGCGACGGTCAGCTGCGCAGTGCAGCGTATGCCGTGTTGGGCCGGGAGTTCAGCCGGGACCTCATCGAGCTGGACAACCGCGAGGGCGTCTATCGGGTGTGGGGCCTCATCACCCAGCCCAGAAGCTGCCGTGCCAGCCGGAGCATGCAGTACTTCTATATCAATGGGCGCTATGTCCGCAACCGCACCATGATGGCGGGCATGGAAATGGCGTTCAAGGGCACCACGATGCAGGGCAAGTTCCCTGGAGGAATCTTGCTTCTGGAAATGCCGTCGGACCTGGTGGATGTCAACGTGCACCCGGCCAAAACGGAAGTCCGCTTCGCCCGCGAGAATGATATTTTCGACCTCGTGTACCACGCCACCAAGCTGGCTCTGGCTCAACCGGGCACCGGCGAGCGGCTGTTCGCTTTCGAGAAGCCCAAAAACGAGAAGAACAACGAAAAATCCAGCATCACAGAAAAAGACGAAAATTCGAACGAAAATACTGTAAAGACAAATCGCTTTACAGGGCTTTCTGCCGTCATTTCGGGGCAGGCAGAGCCGGGCACATTGGAACAACACCCCAAAACTGCCCCTTCCGTGGCACCCGCTGCACCGGCGGCCCCGGCTCCGGCTGGGCCTGCCCGGCCCGTCCGCCCGGCAGCGGCAGAAGCAGACATCCTGCCGGGGCCGTCCACGGCATCCCCAAGCGAACACAGCTGGACAACGGTTGCGGCCTCGGCTCCCCTGAATCCGGATGTCAGCCTGCACAGCCCGCAGCGGCCGGAAGAGGAGGCAGACCTTGCCGAACCGGTTGCGCCGCGTTTCCGTGCGGCGTCCAGCGAGGCCCAGCTCGACATCGAGCCGGACGCAGACGACCTGCCCGGAGCACAGGACCACATGGCAGCATGGGACCCGGCCCCGCAGCCCAAAACGGCAGAGTCGGAACCCGCTGCGGCCGGACCCGCCGAAACGGAAGAAGCGTCGGCCCCCGCCGGGACGCCCGAACAGATGGGTTTTGATCTTCAGGAAGGGCCGGAGCCGCTCCGCTATGTGGGCGAACTTTTCCGCACCTACATCCTCGCAGAGCGGGGGGATGAGGTGTGCATCATTGATAAACACGCGGCCCACGAGCGCCAGCTCTTTGAAAAGCTGGCCGCGTCCTACGGCGATGTGCCCAGCCAGCTGCTGCTGGAACCGGTGGTGGTGGAGCTCTCGGCCGAGGAGAAGACGGCACTGCTGGCCAACATCGACCTGCTGGAACGTGCCGGGCTGGAGATCGACGACTTTGGTGGCAATTCGGTCTTTCTGCGCGCGGTCCCTGCCGATGTGGAGCAGGGCAGCGCCGAAGACCTTCTCGTGGAGCTGGCGGCGAAGCTGGCCCACGGCAGCCGCGACGCCCTGAGCGAAAAGACCGAGTGGGTGCTCCACTCCATCTCCTGCCGTGCAGCCATCAAGGCGGGGGACCACACCTCCCCGCAGGAGCTTATGGCGCTGGCCGAGAAGATCCTGTCCGGCGAGGTGCCGCCCTTCTGCCCGCATGGCCGCCCCTGCGTCCTCAAATTGACCCGAAAGGAGCTGGAAAAGCAGTTTGGCCGAATCGTTTGAGAAAAAACACCCGGTCCTCGCTGTGGTCGGCCCGACCGCGACCGGCAAGACCGCGCTGGGCGTTGCGCTGGCCGAGCAGTTCGGCGGCGAGATCATCAGCGCGGATTCGATGCAGATCTATAAAGGCCTCGATGTCGGCACCGCCAAGGTGACGCCGGAAGAGACCCACGGCATCCCGCATCATGCCGTCGATCTTCTGGAGCCGGACCAGACCTTCAGCGTGGCGGATTTCACCGTGCTGGCCGGAACGCTGGAAACCGACCTCTCCGCCCGCGGAAAGCTGCCCATCCTGGTGGGCGGCACCGGGCTGTACGTTCAGAGCTTCCTCTATGGTGTCCGCTTCACGGCCGAAAAAGCCCCGGACGGCCTGCGGGAGCAGCTGGCGGCAGAGCTGGCCGAAAAAGGCCCGGCTGCCCTGTACGAAGAGCTGAAACAGGTGGACCCGGAAGCCGCTGCCGCCATCCACCCGAACAATCAGGTGCGGGTGCTGCGGGCGCTGGAACACTACCGCGCCACCGGCCGACGCCTCAGTGAACAGAAGGCGGCATCGCTCCCGCCGGAGCGGCCCTACCGCGCACTGGTGCTGGGGCTGGACTTCCCGGAGCGCGCCCAGCTCTACCGCCGCATCGACCTGCGGGTGGACCGGATGATGGACGCGGGCCTTCTGGCCGAAGCCGAAACCGTGTTTGCAAACCGGGCCCGCTTCAAAACGGCAGCGCAGGCCATTGGCTATAAGGAATTCTTTCCCTACTTTATGGGTGAGTCGGAACTGACGCCCTGCGTGGAGAAGCTCAAGCAGGCTTCCCGCAACTATGCCAAGCGTCAGCTGACCTGGTTCCGCCACATGGACGGCGTGGTCTGGCTGGACGCAGCGGCACCGGACCTCAAAACCCGCGCCGCCGCACTGACGCAGGAATTTATCACGAAAGGATGAGCAGAATGCAGGAAGAGAAGGAAAAACGTGAGCTGCCCGGCGCACTGAAGACGCTGGCAGGCGTTGCCATCGTCTTTTTGCTGCTGGCGGCCGTGTATGTCTTCTATCAGGCCATGCAGGTGCTGTTCCCGCCCAACACCTACGAAACGGCCCTTCTGGCCACGGTAGAAGACACGGTGGATGCCGAGGGCGTGCTGCTGTTCAACGAGAGCTATGTGGCCGGGGACGGCACACTGGGTTACCTTGTGGCCGATGGCGAGCGCGTCTCGGCGGGCACTGCGGTGGCCGAAGTCTACAGCGATGCTTCCCAGGCCGGTCTGCGCCAGCAGCTGACCCAGATCTACGACCAGATCGACCTGCTGCAAAAGTCGCAGAACACCACCTCGGCGCAGATGGAGTCCCTGCGCAAAGACCGCTCGGCGGCGCTGTATGATCTGATGGATGCGCTGGATGCCTCCGACTACGAGGATACCGACGCCCAGACGGAGGACTATCTGCTGGCCCAGAACAAGCTCTGGATCATCACCGGTGAGGTCTCCACCTTCTCGGACCAGATCGCCGCGCTGGTGCAGCAGGCGTCCAATGTGCAGGCCCAGCTGGGCAGCCCCACCCAGATCACCGCCCCGCAGACGGGCTATTTTATCCGTTCGGCCAGTTCCGGGCGGCTCAATGCCGGCATGGAAGACATCCTTGCGCTGGGTGCTGCGGACCTGAAAGCCTACATCGAGTCCTCCCCGGAGATCAAACTGGACGGCTGCGCGGGCAAGATCGTCTCCGGTTTCACCTGGTACTACGCGGGCATCTGCTCGGCCAAACAGGGCGAAAAACTGCTGGGCTCGGACGGAAAACCGCGGAAGACCTCGGTGGAGATCCGTTTCCCCGGCCAGGCGGAAACACCCCTCAAGGCCACCGTGCAGGAAGTGAACATCGACACCGAGAACGACATGACCCGCTTCGTCCTCTCGTGCGAGGTCATCAACGGCGACGTGCTGCGGCTGAACCGGGCCAATGCGCAGGTCATCGTGGGGCAGAGCACCGGCCTGCGGGTGCCGCAGGCGGCGGTCCACTACCTCAAAGAGGACGGCTCCGAGGCCGAGGGCCAGGGCGAGAACTACATCCCCGGCGTCTATGTCAAGTACGGCAACCTGGCCCGCTTCTGCAAGATCGACCCCGTGGACGACCAGCACCCCCAGGTGCTGGATGGCGATTATCTCATCGTTTTGCCCAGCGGAACGGCCGGTTCGGTCAGTCAGGTTCGCCTTTATGACGAGATTATCGTCTCCGGACAAAATTTGTATGACGGAAAACTTTTGTAGTTATTGACATCTGCGGCAAAAAATCCGATAATAGTAGAAGCTATTTGCATCTCTTTGCAAAATCAGCCAGGCAGCGCAAGCCGCCCGAATGAAAGGAGCAGTTTCTATGTCTTTTGTGGATAGTCTGAAGAAGGGGCTTTTCGGCAGCGAGGACGAGTACGACGATCAGTACATCGACGACGGCCCCCAGATGGTGAACAACAACAACGGTCTGGGCGTCGGGGCAGACGAAGAGGATGAGGAGCCCACAGAGGGCACCCCCAGAAAGAACAAGGTGGTCAACATCCATGCGACCACCCAGCTCAAGGTCGTTCTGGTCAAGCCGGAGCGCTTTGAGGATGCCAGCACCATCGCCGACCACCTGAACAACAAGCGCACCGTGGTCCTGAATCTGGAGTCTACCAACAAGGAAGTTTCCCGCCGCCTGGTCGATTTCCTCTCCGGCGTCGCCTACGCCAACAACGGCCAGATCAAGCGCGTGGCAAACAGCACCTTCATCATCACCCCCTACAACGTGGATATTATGGGTGATCTGCTGGACGAGCTGGAGAACAATGGCGCGTTCTATTGATCCTGCCCCCAAAGCCGTGCGGGGTTTCGTCCCCGCCCGCAGTGATGAAGAGCGCTATCTGATGCGGCACATCGAGGATCTGGCCCGCACGGCGGAGAGCCGCGGCGTCCCGCGCTATTCCGCCTTTCTGAGTGACCGGGAGCAGGATCTTGCCAGAGCAGCGCTCAACCGCGCCGCCGTCCCGGAAAATGTGTATCATTTCGAGGGCGGCTGGCCCGGTGCAGAGCGTCGGCTCCTCTGCCTGGAGCCGGAGGGCAGCTGGCCGGACAGCCCGCTGTGCTGCGTCCGGCTCACCTGCCGGGTGCAGGCCGGGGCTGCTCTTCCGGCGCACAAGGATTACCTCGGCAGTCTGATGGGGCTGGAATTGCGGCGGGAGGCGCTGGGCGACATCGTCCTGCCCTCCGATGCGCCGGGCACGGCCTATGTCTTTGCGCTGGAACCGGCGGCGCAGCTCATCTGTCAGGAACTGCTGCAGGCGGGCCGGGTGGAGGTCACGACCCGGCTTCTGCCGCTGGAAGAGCTTCCGGAGTTCCCGCAGGCGGAGCGGACGCTGCAAACGGCGACCGTTTCTTCCCTGCGGCTGGATGCGGTGCTGGCAGCCATGCTCCACTGCAGCCGCAGCATGGCAGCGGAGCTCATCACGGCAGGCCGGGTGGAGATCAACCACCTTCCGGTGGAGAGCGTCCACGCCCCGGTGTATGAGGGCGATGTCTTCACCGTGCGGGGCAAGGGCCGCTTTGGTCTGACGGCACTGCCCGGAAAAAGCAGAAAAGACCGGGCGATCATCGAGTTTTTTCAATATTAAATGAATTTGGGAGGAAACTACTATGCTGACCTCGCAGGACGTGCGCAGCGTTCAATTTGAAAAAAACCTCCGCGGCTATCGCACCGAAGAGGTGGACCGTTTCCTGGATAAGGTCGAGGAGCAGCTCCGGCAGGACGATGCCCTGGCCGAGGAGCTGCGCAAGCAGATCGCAGACCTGACAGCGGAAAACCAGCGTCTCCACGAAGAGATGAAGAACTACGAGGCGGACGGCGACATGCTCAAGAGTGCGCTCATCAATGCACAGCGCATGGGCGAGAACGTCATCCGCGAAGCAAACCAGAAGTCGGAAGAGATCCTGCACCGTGCAAATCTGCGCGGGGATGATATTATCCGCGATGCCAATGAGCTGCTCCAGAAGGCCAGTGACCGCGCGGATGAGATCATCAACGAAGCAAACGATAAAAAGCTGGCAGAGGAGCGCGAGTATGACCGCGTCCGTCTGGAAGTTACCCGTTTCAAGTCCGACGTGCTCAACCTGTACCGCAGCCATGTCGAGTCTCTGAGCCGCCTGCCGGAGTTCCAGAAGGAGGAGCCGGAGGCTGCCGAGCCTGCTGTGGAGGAAAAGGCAGAGGAGACCACTGCTGCGGCCCTGACCGAGGAGATCGAGCAGGCACAGCCGGAGGCCGATGCAACCCCTGCGGACGCGGAAGCCGCAGAGGACGACAAGAGCGAGGATTTCTGGTCCAAGGATGAGAGCCAGCTCAAGATCAAGCTGGACCCGTCTCAGGCACCCGTTGGCGCAGAGGAAGAGGAAGAAACGGCAGAGCCGGATTATGCCGCTTTCAAGGGCGTCAAATTCAGCGAGTGACCGGAGCGTTTCAATAAATTAGAGGAGTGTGTAACCATTGGCTAAGAATAAGTCTCAGTACGACAATACGTTGAATCTGCCCAAGACGCTGTTCGAGATGCGCGCAGGCCTGCCCAAAAAGGAGCCTGTCATGCTCAAGGACTGGGAAGACAACGACCTGTACAATCAGCTCATCAAGCACAACGACGGCAAGCCCAAGTTCGTTCTGCACGACGGCCCTCCGTATGCAAACGGCAACATCCACATGGGCACCGCGCTGAACAAGATCATCAAGGATATCATCATCCGCGACAAGAACATGGAGGGCTTCCAGGCTCCCTATGTGCCCGGCTTTGATACCCACGGCCTGCCCATTGAGCTGAAGGCGCTGTCCTCTGTCGGCGAGAAAAAGAAGGACATCTCCAAGCTGGAGCTGCGCCAGATCTGCGAAAAGTTCGCCACCGAGCACATCGACATCATGAGCGACCAGTTCAAGCGTCTGGGCGTCATCGGCGACTTTGAGCACCCCTACCTGACCCTGAAGCCGGAGTTTGAGGCCCGCCAGATCGAGATCTTCGGTGAGATGGCCAAGAAGGGCTACATCTATAAGGGCCTGAAGCCCGTTTACTGGTGCCCCGACTGCCGCACCGCTCTGGCTGAGGCCGAGATCGAGTACGGTGAGGACGACTGCGATTCCATCTTCGTCCGCTTCCATGTCACCCAGGACCCCAACGGTGTGCTGGCAAAGCACGGCATCCCGATGGACAAGACCTACTTCGTGATCTGGACCACCACCACCTGGACCCTGCCCGCCAACGAGGCCATCTGCCTGAACGGCCAGTTCGAGTATTCCTTCGTCAAGATCGGCGAGGAGTACCACATCATGGCCACCGAGCTGGTCAAGAGCGTCATGGATGCCTGCCACATCACCGACTATGAGGTCGTGGGCGAGCCGGTCAGCGGCGCAGAGTTCGAGCTCATGCGCTACCAGCACGTCTACCTGCCCAAGGAGGGCTGGGTCATCCTGGGCGACCACGTTACGCTGGAGAGTGGCTCCGGCTGCGTCCACACCGCAGGCGGCCACGGCGTCGATGACTTCAACGTCTGCCAGAAGTATCCGCAGGTGCCCATCACCGTCCCCGTGGACGACGGCGGCTATCTGACCGACCTGGCCGGCAAGTACGCAGGCCAGCGCGTCTGGGCAGCCAATAAGACCATCCTGGCCGACCTCACCGCGTCCGGTGCCGTCATGGGTCAGGTGCACATCAAGCATCAGTACCCGCACTGCTGGCGCTGCCATCACCCCATCATCTTCCGCGCCACCGAGCAGTGGTTCTGCTCGGTTGCAAAGTTCCGTGAGGATGTCTACAAGGCCATCGACACCGTGCAGTGGATGCCCGACTGGGGCCACGACCGCATGAAGGGCATGGTCCGCGACCGCAACGACTGGTGCATCAGCCGTCAGCGCACCTGGGGCGTGCCCATCCCGGCCTTCTACTGCAAGAAGTGCGGTGCTTACCACATCACCGACGCCACCATCAAGGCCGTCAGCGAGCTGTTCCGCAAGGAAGGCTCCGATGCCTGGTACAAGTACGAAGCCGAGCAGATCATCCCCGCAGGCGAAGTCTGCGAGAAGTGCGGCGCTTCCGAGTGGACCAAGGACACCGACATCATGGATGTCTGGTTCGATTCCGGCTCCACCCATGCAGCCGTTCTGGAAGAGCGCCCGGAGCTGCACTTCCCGGCTGACATGTATATGGAGGGCGGCGACCAGTTCCGCGGCTGGTTCCAGTCCAGCCTGCTGACCAGCGTTGCAAGCAAGGGCTGCGCCCCCTACAAGTCCGTTCTGTGCCACGGCTGGGTCGTGGACGAGCAGGGCAAGCAGATGCACAAGAGCGCCGGCAACGGCGTGGAGCCCAGCGAGATCATCAAGGACTACGGCGCTGATATCATCCGCCTGTGGGTCGCTTCTTCCGACTACACCGTCGATGTGCGCGCCGGTAAGAACATCTTCAAGCAGCTGAGCGAGGCTTACCGCAAGATCCGCAACACCGCCCGCTTTATCCTGGGCAACCTGGACGGCTTCGACCCCAACACCGACTGCGTCACCGACGACCAGCTGCAGGAGATCGACCGCTGGGCACTGGCTGCGCTGGACGACCTGATCGTCAACGCACACGCCGGTTATGAGGTCTACGATTTCAACAAGGTCTACCACGCAGTTTACAACTTCTGCGTCGTGGCCATGTCCAACTTCTATCTGGATGTCACCAAGGATCGTCTCTACTGCACCAACGGCGCAGCCCGCCGCGCAGCACAGACCACCATGTACAAGATCCTGGTCGCGCTGGATAAGATCATCGCCCCCATCCTCTGCTTCACCAGCCAGGAGATCTGGGACTTTATGCCCAAGACCGAGGGCATGAACAAGTACGTCGTCTTCGAGGATATGCCCAAAGCGGGCCAGTATGCCGCCGACGATGCTTTCAAGGCCAAGTGGGCACAGCTCATCGCTGTCCGCGACGAGGTCAAGAAGGTGCTGGAGCAGGCCCGTGCCGAGAAGACCATCGGTGCTTCGCTGGAAGCTGCCGTCACCCTGTACTGCAACGATGCCGTCTATGACCTGCTGAACAGCATCCCCATGGACGAGCTGGCCGACCTGATGATCGTCTCCCAGGTGGAGCTGGTCAAGGGCGAGGGCGGCGCTGCCTCCGCGGTCGAGGGTCTGGGCGTGGCTGCGGCTCACGCCACCGGCGACAAGTGCGAGCGCTGCTGGAAGTATTCCGCAGACATCGGCACCCATCCGGCTCACCCCACCCTCTGCGCCCGCTGCGCAAGCGTGGTGGAAGGCTAAGGCTTTTTCCGTTTGAACGCTGCGGCGCTCCTTTCGAGCAGGGGAGCGCCGCTTTTTGATATCAGAAGACCGGCGGGTCCGGCCCGCTGTTGGGAGTATTTCGTTATGGCTTATGTGATCTTTAACCTGCTGTGTGTGGCAGTGCTCATCGGCATCGACCAGGGCATCAAGTTCTGGGCGGTGCATGTGCTGATGCCCGTGGGCACCCTGCCGCTCATCCCCCATGTGGTGGAGCTGCGGTTCGTGCTCAACCAGGGCATGGCGTTCAGCCTGCTCAGCGGCAGGCAGCTGTTTTTGATCGTGGCCACCAGCGCTGCGCTGATCCTCGTCGCATACTGGCTGCTGTTCCGCAGCCGGAACAATCGCCTGCAGCAGGCGGCGCTGATCCTTGTGCTGGGCGGCGGCATCGGCAACCTCATCGACCGTGTGCTGAACGGCGAGGTCGTGGACTACATCAACCTGCTGTTCATGCGGTTCGCCGTCTTCAACTTTGCGGACATCTGCGTCTGTGTGGGTGTGGCGCTCTGGGTGCTGGTCATCTTTTTGGAGGAGCTGCACTCCGGTGACGCAAAGGAGCCGTGACCCATGGAACAGCGTGAATTTATCGTGGAAGCGGAGGGCGCAGGCCAGCGCATCGACCGCTTTTTGAGCGGGGAGGATACCGGCCTTTCCCGCAGTGCGCTGCAGGCGCTGGTGGCAGATGGCCATGTGCTGTGCAACGGCAAGGCCCCGGTCAAGAGCCTGAAGCTCAAGGCCGGCGACATCATCCTGCTGGAGATCCCGGACGCCCGGCCCATTGAAGCCGTGCCGCAGGAGATCCCGCTGGACATCGTGTTTGAGGATGCGCACCTGCTGGTGGTCAACAAGCCCAAGGGCATGGTGGTGCATCCGGCCCCCGGCAACCCGGACGGCACATTGGTCAATGCGCTGCTGTGGCACTGCAAGGGAAGCCTGTCCGGTATTGGCGGCGAGATTCGCCCCGGCATCGTGCACCGCATCGATAAGGACACCAGCGGCCTGCTGGTGGTGGCAAAGGACGATGCAACCCACATCGGCCTTTCCCAGCAGATGGCAGTGCACAGCGTGGAGCGGGCCTACAATACCATCGTCTATGGCGGCTTTGCCCAGGATGAGGGCTTTGTGGAGAGCAACCTGGGCCGCAGCAAGACCGACCGCAAAAAAATGGCAGTCTACCCGGCCAGTGAGCCCCACACCAAATATGCCTACACCGGTTATCAGGTGCTGGAACGGCTGAATAACTTCACCATGCTGGAATGCCGCCTGAAGACCGGCCGCACCCATCAGATCCGTGTGCACATGGCGTCCATCCAGCACCCGGTGGCGGGCGACCCGGTCTACGGCCCGCACAACTGCATCACCAGCCTGCACGGACAGTGCCTGCACGCAAAAACACTGGGGTTTATCCACCCCATTACCGGCGAACAGCTGCGCTTTGATTCGGAGCTGCCGGAATACTTCACTCATTTTCTTGCAACGCTCAGGAGGGGAACCCTATGAACCAGCTGGACCAAAGGCTTGTATTGTGTGATTTGGATCACCTGCTGCTGGGAGCGGATGGAAACCTGACTCAGGTTGTGCGGGACGTGCTGCAGCTGTTCGTCCGCCGCGGCGGACGTTTTACGGTGTTCTCGCAGCG
>ERZ826016.1544-NODE-1544-length-21359-cov-3.115471_pt1 | contig 21359 bp, 14 predicted proteins | sample MGYA00519872_ERZ826016 | MGnify/ENA primary metagenome ERZ826016 (study PRJEB31778, sample SAMEA3449218) | human gut metagenome | biome: human gut; feature: human-associated habitat; material: faeces | place: United Kingdom | collected 2010/2012 ... | reverse complement strand
TCTCTACGTTTCCATGCGTCCTGCGAATTTGCAGAATTATTGTCATTTTCATCTGATTCTGAATGATCTTTTCCACTTGAAGCGTTCTGTGCTTTCAGACTGGCAGAAACATTCCCGCTTTCCGAACTTTCCAGTTCTTTGCGGATCAGGTAATCTGAATATCCTCCTTCAAACTGACGGATCACTCCATTTCCTTCGAAAGAAAAAATGCGGTTCACAGTACGATCCAGGAAATAATGATTCCATCAAATCGATCCAGATAATCTTCCAGAATGGTCAGTGTCTGAATATCCAGGTCATTGGTCGGCTCATCCAGGATTAAAACGTTCGGCGAACTCATCAACACACGCAGAAGAAACAGTCTTCTCCGCTCACCACCAGATAATTTTTCAATAGGTGACCACTGCATTGCCCCATCAAACAAGAAATTTTCAAGCATCTGGGAAGCTGTGATCCTACCATCTGAAGTCTGGATATACTCTCCTACTTCCTTAACATAATCGATGACACGCATCTTACCATCCATCTCTTCATTTTCCTGCGAGAAATACCCCATGCGGATCGTCTGGCCAATTTCTATCGTGCCGGCATCCGGTTCCACATTTCCATAAATCATCTTCAAAAGTGTGGACTTTCCACAACCATTCGGTCCGATAATTCCAATCCTGTCATTTTTCAGGAAAATATACTCATAATTATCAATCAGTTTTTTATCCCCATAGGATTTGCACAGTCCGGACACTTCAATCGTCTTATTTCCCATTCGGGATGCCACCGAATCCATAGCAACACGGCGTTCTTCCTGGATATCTTTCATCTCCTGCATGGCTTTGATCCTGTCAATGTGCGCTTTCTGCTTGGTACTTCTCGCTCTCGCACCGCGGCTCAGCCACTCAAGCTCTGTACGCAACAGACTCTTTCGTTTTCTCTGAGTAGCAAGTGCCATATTCTGGCGTTCCTCTTTGAGTTTTACAAACTCCGAATAACTTCCCGGGTAATTATAAAGATTTCCATGATCTACCTCCACGATCCGATTTGCAACGCGGTCCAGAAAATAACGGTCATGCGTCACCATGAGAATTGCTCCCCTAAACCTGATCAGATACTCCTCCAGCCACTCAGACATCGCGTTGTCCAAATGGTTCGTCGGCTCGTCCAGTACCAAAATATCTGCCGGTGTCAAAAGAGCGTTCACAAGTGCCACTCTTTTCTTCTGTCCTCCGGACATATGCGACATCTTTTCTTCATAGTCTGAAAACCCAAGCTGATTCAGCATAGATTTTGCCTCTGCTTCCATCGTCCACTGATCTGTATCACTGATGATTCCACGCACTGCTGCCTGAAGTACCGTCTCTTCCTCTCCAAACACCGGTGTCTGTGGCAGATAACATATCTTTACCGTATTTCCCATACTGAGCTTTCCGGAATCGTATTCCTCCACACCAGCCACAATTTTCAAAAGTGTAGATTTTCCCATACCATTGATTCCGATGACTCCGATTTTTTCATTCTCATTTATTCCAAAAGCCACATCATCTAAAAGCACACGGTCTGTATATGCTTTTGTGACGTGTTCCATCGTCAGTAAATTCATATTGTTTCATACTCCTTCGCTTTCTTCGCGTTTTATCATTATACTACAGAAATATAAAAGATACCAGTAGCAAAAGGCAGAAGTACACTGCATAAAAAGGCGAAAAAAAGACTACTATTTTACGAATTGAGAGTTCGTAAAATAGCAGTCTTTCATTTTACATATCCTATTTCTACTCTGCTTCCCGGATTTTCTGTCTTACTTTCAAAACCATTCCCGGAGCTACTGATAATTCATCAATACCCATTTTCAAAAATGTCTCTGTCAGAGTCACATCTGCTCCGAGTTCTCCGCAGATACCGATCCATTTTCCTTCTGCATGAGCGCTCTCTGCTGCCATACGGATCATAGCAAGTACTGCCGGGTGATGAGAATCATAAAAATCCTCCAGCTTCTGATTCTGCCTGTCAATAGCCAGTGTATACTGTGTCAGATCATTGGTTCCGATACTGGCAAAATCCACCTCCTGCGCAACAAGATCTGCCTGCAAAGCCAGACTTGGGACTTCGATCATGACACCGATCTTAACCTTTGGATCATAGACAATCCCCTCCTGCTTCAGTGCATCCATGACCTTTCTTACCGCTTCCTTTGCCCTGCGGATATCCTCCATACTGCCTACCATGGGAAACATGATCTGTAAATTTCCATAGACAGATGCCCTGAGTGCCGCACGCATTTGCGTCTCAAAGATCTCCATGTGGGAAAAACATAAACGCAGCGCCCGCTCTCCCAGAAATGGATTATCCTCTTTTGGCAGGGAAAAATACGGCAGGGTCTTATCCCCTCCGATATCCAGCGTCCGCAGGGTCACCGGCTTGCCTTTTGCACCTTCTAAGATACGACGGTAGACACTGAATTGTTCTTCTTCCGTCGGCATATGGTCGTTTTCCATATACAGAAATTCCGTCCGGAAAAGACCGATAAAATCATATGCCGCCCCTGCTGTATCGTACGCATCCGATCCTACATTGATCCCCAGCGCGATCTTTACCTCATCTTTGGTTGCTCCCGGACGAAGCAAATAGGTCTGCTCCTCCTCTATCTGTTTTTTCCACAACTGTCGCTTTTGTTCATACTGCTCTTTTTCTTCTTGGGAAAAATCCAGCCATATCTGACCGCTCAGACCATCCAGGATCAGGTCTTGTCCGTCCTGGATCTGCGTCATGGCATCTTCTGCTCCCAGTATCGCCGGAAGTGAAAAACTTCTGGCTAAGATCGCGCAGTGCGAATTGGAACCACCCACTTCCGTGATCAGACCTTTGACATGGTCGCGATCCAGATTGGCAGTGTCGCTCGGCAAAAGGTCATGCGCCACCACGATCACATCCTCGGCAAAATGATCCAGTCTTTTTTCCTCTTTTCCCAGTAAAAGGCGAAGCACTCTTGCCTTAACATCCAAAAAATCTGCCGCCCTGCCTGCGATCAGTGGATCCTCTACCTGCTTTAAGAGATCGGCATACTGGTTGAATATTGTATCAACTGCACTTTCAGCCGTCAGACAATCCTCTTTTATGACATTCTCCGTCTCCTCGGTCATTTCTTCATCTTCCAGGACTTCCTGATGCGCCACAAAGATCTTCGCCTGGTCCGGGTGTTCCTCCTCTAAGGCTGCATAAAGTGTCTGCAATTCCTCCTTTGCCTGTTCCCTTGCCGACTGAAAGCGCCGACACTCGGCTTCTGTCTCCTCCTTGTCGCACTTGCTTTTGCTGACCTTCAGATCCAATGGTTCATATCTATATGCTTTTGCGATCGCAATCCCTTTGGATACGGCATTACCACATAAAAACTTCTGTCTCTCGCCCATAGTCGCTGTCCCCTTATTCTCCAAATCCGCTGGCAACCAGATCTGCCAAAGCCTCGATCGCTTCTGCCTCATCCGGACCTTCTGCTGCAAGTTCCGCTTTTGTTCCCTGCCCGATTCCTTCTGCCAAAAGACGCACGACCGACTTGGCATTGACCGGCTCTCCACCTTCCTTACAGATCGTGATCTTAGACTCATATTTTTTTGCCAGCATGACAAAATCCGATGCCGGTCTTGCATGAAGTCCTGTCTTATTGATAAATTCCACTTGTTTTGTAACCATATGATCCACCCTCTTATTTCTATAAGTCCTCGCCATGGCTGGCAATACACTTCTGATACCAGTAAAAGGAATCCTTCTTTATACGTTTTCCGGATCCTTTGCCCTCATTATCCAGATCTACATAGATAAAACCATAACGTTTTTTCATCTCTCCTGTGCTGGCACTGACCAGATCGATACAGCCCCATGGCGTATAACCGATCAGGTCCACCCCGTCTTTCATGGCTTCCTTCATCTGTTCAATGTGTGCCTTGAGATATGCGATGCGGTAATCATCATGGATACATCCGTCCTCCGTCAACTGATCGACCGCTCCCAAGCCATTTTCTACCAGCATGACCGGAATCTGATACCTGTCATAAATCGCATTGAGCAGATAGCGCAGCCCCTTGGGGTCGATGATCCATCCCCATTCGCTGGCCTTTAAATACGGATTTTGCACGCCCAGCATCATATTGCCGGCAGTCTTTTGTACCTCGGCATTTCTTGTCACACAACGCGAAGTATAATAACTGAAACTGAAAAAATCCACACAGCCCTTTTTTAAAATGTCAGCATCCTCTGTCTTGCTGACAATGGCAATAGCATTTTCTTCAAAAAAACGCTCCATATAATAAGGATATGCCCCGCGGATGCAGACATCCCCACAGAACCAGTTGCTTTTTTTCATCTGCCACTGTGCCTCTAACATATCATCCGGTGAACAGGTATATGGATAGACTCCTGCCGCCGACAACATACAGCCCACCCGGTTTTTCGGATTGATCTCATGGGCTAAGGCTACCGCCTTTGCGCTTGCCACAAACTGATGATGGAGTGCCTGAAAACGCGCCTGCATTTCTTCCTTTGTCTCCGGCGTCTGCATACGACCAAGCCCAAACATATCTGCTCCATCTTCCGGCAAAATTCCTGCTCCCAGCAGGGTTCCAAAACGACTGACTAAAGTATTCATCTCATTAAAGGTCAGCCACAAATCGACCTCATCCTGATACTCTGTAAAAACCGTCCGGCAATAACGCAGGAAAAAGTCTATAACTTTACGATTTTGCCAACCGCCATATGCCTGACACAGATGGTAAGGCATTTCATAATGTGACAGTGTCACCAGCGGACGGATGTTCCATTTTTTACACTCAGCAAATACGGCGTGATAAAAATCCAATCCCTTTTGGTTTGGCTTTTCCTCATCCCCCATAGGAAAGATGCGTGTCCACGCAATAGACAGACGCAGTACCTGAAATCCCATCTGCCCAAACAGGGCAATATCCTCTTTATAATGATGGTAAAAGTCTATGGCATGATGGCTGGGATAGTGTTCGCCTTCCCTCACTTCTTTGGTAAATCGCCGCGGAGACGTTTTTGTCCCCGCGGTGATATGGTCTGAGATCGACTCTCCCTTCCCATCATCCTTCCATGCACCTTCTACCTGGTTGGCAGCGATCGCGCCACCCCATAAAAAGTCTGCATTCATTAAGCCACCTCTTTTGCTTCCTGCTCCTTTGCGATCAGATCGCGCTCATATACCTTAAAGAATGGACGATATACCACCCATGCCACGATAAAGGCAATGACCGGAATCAGGATATTGGTCCAAGATAAGGTACACAGGTATGGTGATACGCCGACCGGTAAGGTCGCTGTAATCATGGTAAACGCCGGTTTAAAGAAGCCGACCATATAACCAAAGTAGCAAATGATCATGGTAATCAATGGGTTGATCACAAATGGAATAGCAAGTGTCGGATTATACATGATCGGATAACCGAAAGTTGCCGGTTCATTGATATTAAAGATACCCGGTACAACAGCCGCCTTGCTGACTGCTTTGATCTGCTCAGACTTGGAGAAGAGACCCATGACGCAAAGTGCCAAGGTATTTCCCGTTCCGCCACAGCAGTTCATGATACCAAACAAAGCAACCGGTACAAAGACGAGTGCTTCACCCTTGGATACATGCTCAGCATTGTTGGCTATGTACTCCATGAGCGGTGCCATAATGGCGATATAAACAACCATGGTTCCATGGATACCAAAAGTCCAGAGGACATTTGCAACCAATACGACAATGACGATACCCGGTACGCTGGTCAGTGCGCCAAGCGGTGCAGATAAGAGATAAGAGATCGCGTATGGCAGAGAGATCGTCATGACATTCAAGCAGATGCTTCCGATCGTATGCCAGATCGCGATGTTGATAACCAGTGGAATCAAAGATGCAAAGGTGTCCTGCAAAAATTTCGGCACGACATCCGGCATCTTGATCATCAGATGATGCTTTTCACAAAAATGCGCCATCTTGACGGTACAGAGCGAAATGATGATGGCTGTGAACATACCCACAGCACCCAGGCAGGAGTTGTCAATACCGGTAAAACTGCTTCCGTCCGCCAGTTCTACCGTCTTGATCGGTCCTGCAACGATCAAAAAGATCAACATGGCATTTAATGCGTTGGTCAGTGCCTGCATCTTAAGCGACTTGGCATAAGAATAGGCAATGGTAAATGCCATATAAACAGAGATCAGCCCCATAGACAGATCATATGGTACCAATAAGATGTTATAGATCGCATCGTCCGTCGTCCACGCCCCAAAGAAAGTCGGGATGATCGCGATCAACTGGAAAATAGCGCCGATCAGGATGATGCCCATTGCCATCATCATACCGGCAGATACTGCTGCGATCGCTTTGTTACCCGCACATTTTTCGCCTATGGATTTTACTTTTTGCATGAATTTGCTTTCATATAAATTACTCATATCCTTCTCCTTTTCCTTTCCCTAAAAACCCTTACCGGATATTACTGTGGATAGATCTCATCCACTTGTTTCATGATGTTGTCTACATTACCGATAGCGTAATCATAGGCTGCGATCACGGCGATCGGCATCTGCGTTACCTGTGCGATCTCCTCCTTTTTGTAAGACACCTGCGGTCCTAAAAGGATCACATCATAATTTTTGTAGGAATCTTCGTATGCGGACATCCCCACTGCGTCGATCTTGAGTTCAATGCCTTTGTCCTCTGCATACTTTTCCATTTTCTTCATCAGAATCCCGGTTGACATGCCCCCAGCGCATATCAATAACACTTTCCTTTCCATATGCCCCTCCTTATTTTTCCTTGTATAAAAGGATCATTTCCTTGATGAGATCCCCCGCTAATGCGCTTCCCATCAGATGATCCTGTGCATGGCAAAGCAGAATGCTGACGCTGTCCACTTGACCTTTTGCATCCATCTGCAAGAGTTTCCGGTGCGCCTCATGGGCTGTCTGTAAACTCTTTTCCGCGCTTTCCATCAGTTGATCCGCCTGTGCAAAATCCTTCTTTTTGGCAGCCTGTAAGGCTTCAAATGCCGCCGATCTGGCTGCTCCGGAATTAGCAATGATCAACATGGAAATTTCTTCCAATGCTTCCTGTAATTCTTCGCTCATAGTAACCTCCTTTGTTTTATATCTGATATATGATCATCAGCATATTTGCCACCTCGTCGTCGCTAAAGATAATGTGAAAGGCTTTTTCCATCGGTCTTAGCATCCGAAGCAGCTGCTGAAATTCTTTGTGATATTGATGCAGGATCGCCTTGCGCTTTGGATTTTCGGGAGAAGTCTCCCCGGATGCCAAACGCTCAATACAACAGGCAGTATGAACCAAGAGTCCCATCTGTGCATCCTGCGTCATATGTTTTAATTTCTGATCGACCTCCTGTAAAAATGCTTCTACCGATGTCTCTACCTTTTTTATCTCCACATGGCTAAACTGCCCGGCAAGATAATGAAAGACTTCCTGATGATCGACCTCATAATCCTTAGACTCGGTCTTTCGCAAAAGTTCCGGCAAACGTTCTTTGGGTGTCGTAAAAACCTCCGTGATCGAGCAGAAAGGAATGGAATATAACTTTGGATCAAAGGTTCCTACCACACAAAGTATGGTTCCACGCCGCATCAGGTCACGAAATGCCTCCTGCAAAGCCTTGGGATCACTCATGGATAAAGGAATGATCTGCACATCCTCCATGTGACCGTAGCGCTCAATATAGGTCTTTAATTCCTCCGCGCCACCCTTGCCCGTAGTACATAAAGTGATGAGATACTTCTCATGGCTGGTGGCAAAATCACCGACACTTTTCATGGCATCCCGATAAACGGCATCCAGGTTGGATGAGATCATTGCCTTTCTCGCCAGTTCGATCCCCATGGTCGTCACCGGTGCCGGGAAAAGACGGATCATAATACCTGTCTCCGCAGAGATCTCCTCTGCCACTTTGGACACCAGATCACTGTCGTAGACTATGAACACACCTTGTTTTTGCTCAATCTCCAAAATACATTTTTTCAAAGACTCATAGATCTGCGTCTCGCTTTGACGGTGCGATACCTCAAAGGAAAAAATATGGTTAAATCCTGTGATCTCGGTGATCGTACGCACAATGGATGCTGCAATGTCCTTGCCATAAAAGGCGTAGAGGATAACCATCTGTCCCTTGTCCGTCTGCTTTGGCGGTTCGTAGCACAAAAACATGGTGATCAAAATAACCTCGTCTATGGTCAGTTGTCTGCCATAGACTTCCTGTATCTCCTCCGCAAAGGCAAGGCTTAGCATATATTCCTGCTTGTATCTGGTAACGACCTCAGATATTTCCAGCCGATCCATGGACTCTGTCGTCTTTGTACCATTCACTACATTTTTCATATGCAGACAAAGTCCAAAAAATACGGCATCGTCGATCTTTTTGTTCCTTGCGTTCTCCACTTTTGCCAGAAATCTCTCCACCATGTCGATCAGTTCCTCATCTACAATGAGTTCCAATTCTTTCCGGCTGCGGACTTCATGGATCAGTTTTTGCTGATATTTGCCAAAGGCTCTTTCCACTTCGGTACTGAGCAGCATCTTGATATCCTCATCCTCAATGCCCTCCGACTCCAGTTGCTTTGCCTTTTGCCGCAATTCCTTGTAAATATTTTTGGTCTCTGTCTCACTGACACGCATCCGACTGCCGTCAAAGGTAAAGGTGCTGTTTTCCGGGATCAGTCTTTCGATCTCCTCCCTCATCTGTCCGAAACGGGACATTCCCTGACGTATGGTCGGTTCAAAGTCGCTGACATAGAGGGTGATCCTCCGGTCATTTGCCAGTTCCCTCACATAAGCATTGGCACAACCAATCTTGATATCCCGCTTCAACTGTTGAAAATTTTCAGGACATTCATATAAAAGCAGGCAGCGCATCAATTCTTCCTTTACGACCAGTTCCCTGCCTACCCGCGAGGCTTCGGTCGAAAAAAGTGTCTGGATCATTTCCATACGTTCTTCGATCGGTCGTTCTGTGATCCTCGGCATTGTAATAACGATTGGAAATTCACTCTGAAACTCCTCCTGTGCCGGCTGTGCGTCCGGTGTGCAACTGGCAATCAAAAGCCCTTTCCTTCCGGGCTTTCCGCTGTAGGAGGCGATTTCCCGCAAGAGTCCACCGTCCAGATACTGCACATTATCCATGTATAAGATACCGCTCTCCGCATCCTTTAACATGCCACTCTGCCGCTCGCCCATGAGTTTTTCCCTGGCATCTTTGGCACTGCCCTGATAGTCCCTGCAATTCATCTGTAAGAAAGGACTCTCCGCTGAAAAAATTTGTTTTACCAGACAATATTCGTAGATCAGGTGTGCGAACTCTTTCTTTCCGGTTCCCTTTTCTCCCACGATCAGGATATTCAGGCTTCTGCCCGGATATAAGACTGCTGCTTTGGCTAACTGGATCGGATGCTGTAAACTGCCCTGCCATCCTGTCATCTTGCAAAAACATTCTTCCTCATCCCCCCGGCTGACACCGGCAATGGAATAAAGAACTGGTCTGCCATTGGATTTATGTATCCTTCCCTCTTCCACGAGAGCATTCAAAAGACTGCTGACATTGGTTCGCTGTAAAGATAGCGCCTGTGCGATATATGTCGTTGACACACCTCCCTCTTTTTCTGCCGTATCATGCATCTGAATAAAGTCATAGATCTTTTCTTTGTTTGATTTCATAAGCGGATCTCCTCTGCCGGTTTTGTTACTGTATATACAAGAAGAACTATACACTTTATACAATAAGAAATCTACCATGACCTGTTTTTATCGTCAAAACGCTTAGTGTATGGTATTTCCCTTGTAATTTATATACATAAATACAGTAAATTTGCATAAGTCTTTGTACTTTTTGCATATTTTCTTTTATCTCTATGCTTTGTGTATATGTTTTATGTCAGTAGAGCATCTAGTGTATAAAAAAACGGATACGTCTGGGTTTACAAACGTATCCGTCGTATGAATTTATTTTTTCTGTTTATTTTCTCAATTTGATGACTTCCTTTAAGACTGTCATGGCATTCTGTTGCAATTCTGCCTTGGTCAGGGCATATGCATGCTCCTTATTGGTCAATGCGTCCAGAATGTCCGCAAGATCACTCGATCCGCCCGGCATGGTGATATTGTTGCCAGCCTTGACACAGCCTGCGGCAGATCCTGTCTCATACTTGTTATCACGGTGTTCTGCACCATTGCCCATTCCACCGGTCACAAACCAGTCTGTCATGACAATGCCCTCATGTCCCCATTCATTCCTAAGTACGTGGGTCTGGATATCCTTGCTGTTGCAGGTATGCTCGCCATTTACCAGGTTATAGGATGACATGATAGCCTCCGGCTTTGCACTTCTGACGCAGATCTCAAATCCCCTGAGATAGATCTCACGCAGGGCACGTTCACTGACAACAGAGTTGGACAAGAAGCGGTTGGTCTCCTGATTGTTGCATGCAAAATGCTTGATGGTAACCCCGCAGCCCGGATGCTTCTGCACACCGCGCGTCACGGCAGCGGAGGTACGTCCGCTGACGATCGGTTCCTCAGAATAGTACTCAAAGTTTCGTCCGCAAAGCGGGGAACGCTGGATATTCTGTGCCGGTGCCAGCCACAGATGCACACCGAACATTTCCATTTCCTGTCCGACCATATCGCCACAGATCTCCGCGACATCATCATTCCAAGCCTGTGCCAAAGCCGTGCCGATCGGGATTGCGATACAGTACTGGTAGTTTTCCGGTGCTGCAAGTTCCGCTTCCGATGGCTTTGGTGCCATAGACGCCATCATCTTGAGTTCTTCCTCGCCCATAAATTCCATAAAGTTGGCAAAAGCATTGGCATTGCCCTTGATCTCGCCATCCACGATCTTGTAGGAAGTAGCAAGACGCAGTCCTGCCGGACCATCCGCCATGTAAAGTCCGCCAACGCCAAGATCTTCCAGACGGCTGGTAGATTCGCCTGCGGCACCTGCCACATGGGATCCTGCTGCACCGATGACTGATTCTGCCCCCGCGCCTTCCGGTACATCCTTATAATTGCCAATGGCAAGATAAGCCAGTTGCTTATCCGAAAGTCCTGCGACAAATTCCTCCAAAGTCTTTTTACCGGAAAGCACTTCTGCAAAATCAAAAGTCTGTCCCTCCGGGATCTCCGCTGCCACTTCCGGGTAAGTATAAGTCACGGTCTCAAACTTGGCTGCGGATAATGCAATATGTTTTGCAGCCTCTTTCTGTTCTTCCTCGCCATCTGGGTTGAAAGCAACTTTTTCCGGCACAAGATCATCAAAGCCCCAGCCTTCACAGATGTGCTTGGTCTTTTCCAGGACTGCCTTGTCATCTAAGGTCAGGATGCCTGCTACCATGGTATCTCTGGAATGACTTCCCAGACGGATGACATATTCACCTGCCTCCATGATATAGGCGCTGTCCTTCTCACTAAAGGAAGCAAGGGTCTGGGTTGCAAAAGTGACAGAAACTTCTGTGCTCTCTCCGGCTGCCACTTCCTTAGTCTTGGCATAGCCGACCAGTTTCTGATAAGGCTGGTCAAGGTCTCCTTCCGGCAGGCTGGCATAGACCTGTACCACTTCTTTGCCTGCGCATTTTCCTGTATTTATCACCTGGGCTGTGACTGTGACTTGCTTTTCATCTGCGACAATATCCTTTGTCTCAACAGCAAATGTCGTGTAAGAAAGTCCGTAACCAAACGGATAGGTCACTTCTTTTCCGACAGTATCAAAATAACGATAGCCGACATAGATACCCTCACGATAGTAGGTATCATCCGGATCGCCAAAGCCCTCGGTTGATGGATATTCTGCGATCGGCGCCCAGGTCATAGCCAGTTTACCGGATGGGTAAGACTTGCCAAGGACAAGGTCTGCCAAAACATCGCCGGTCGGTGTTCCCAACTGTCCTAAGAGCAGGATATTTTCTACGGCATTTACCGGTGTCAGATCTACCATGCCACCAACATTTAATACCAAAAGGAACTTGTCATACTGCATCTGTAATGCCAGAATATCGCGGATCTCGGTCTCGGTCAGATTGATATCGCCCGCTACCATGGTACGGTCAGCGCCTTCACCCGAATTTCTTGCCAGTACATAGATGGCAATGTCCGCGTCGCTTTCCAATGAAAATTCATAGGCAGTTTCCGGCACGACCTTTCCCATGCAATACATAATACCATTGATGCCTGCGGCTGCCGCCTCTGCCTTCATGGCGGTGATCCATTCTTTTCTTGTCTTTGTCATATGTTCTTCGTAAGCATCCAGCCAAGCCTTGCTCTCCACCTCAAAGCCAGCATTCTCCAATCCCTGCTCTACGGTCGTATAGGCTCTGACATTGACATCCCCGGATCCGGTTCCGCCCTTGATCGTCCTTCTGGCGCCACTGCCAAAGAGCGCGATCTTGCCTACTGCATCCAAAGGAAAATCTCCATTGCTCTTTAAGAGTACCGCACATTCCGGTGCAACCTCGCGCACCTTTGCGATATGCTCTTTTTCAAATTTCTGCATACTTGCATCTGTAATATGTACCATCTTCTTGTCTCCTTTTCTTTTATTCTCATACAAGACTGCTTGCAGTCTGAATTTTCTACACTAGATATTTTCGGAAGAATGCACATTCATCCTGATTGATCTCTTTTGCCTCTTCCAGATTCATATTGACATGGCAGACATGCGCCATATATTTTTTATCCTCTGATCCATAGCATTTCCATGCACAAGGGATGCCCTTGCCTTTTAAAAATTCATACATAGGCTGGGCGTTTTCCTTCAAAAAGTCATAATAGGATGTCATGACATAAGTCGGCGGATAATCGGCGGTGATATGCCCCAGCACATCTATTTTTTCATTGGAAAAATCAAAATCTTTGCCCAGATAATCGCCATATAATTCCTTGTTCATCTTGTTGACCTTGCCATCCTTACCCAGAATGGTCAGGGTGTACATACCACAATTCAGACCAAGGGCACGTATCTTGATTTCCTCCGGCACCGTAAAGGGGAATAATTTTGCGTAATCTGCATTGGTCGCGATGGCTGCGTACTGGCTTGTCATCTGGGATCCGGCAGAATCGCCCACCAAAATGACATTATTTAGATCCAGATGATACTCATCAGCATGATCGCACATCCACTCCAGCACCATATTCGTTTCCGTCAACTGGGTCGGAAATTTGGCTTCCGGTGCCAGATGGTAATTGAAATTGACAAAAGTAAATCCCTGCTGGGCTAAATACATACCGTAATATTTGTAGATTTCTTTGGTTCCATAGACATAGCCGCCCCCATGGATGCTGACGATGACCGGCAAAAGATGATCGGTGTCCTTTGGATAATACACATCCAGTAAGTTATAAGCATCCGCATTCCCGGCGTAATTGATGTCATAGACTGCGGTTACATCCTCCGGTACGACTAAGTTTGCGTCACGCTTGGCATCTGCCTTTCCGGATACCATGCGAAACATTTTTGCTGTAAATGACATAAGACTCTCCTATCTCTGCGCCTTTTATCTCAAAAAGTGCAGTCTCTGCTATTTGTTACACGCATTCTAACAGACACTGCACTTTTGACTTATTAAATTTTTAGGTTTTTTTTTAAATTATTCGTTTTCTTCTTACTGTGCCTCATGCTTTTTTGCAAGGTCAGCCTTGATCTGTGGAAGTTCTTTATCCAACTTGTATGCAATACCAAGGATCAAAAGTACAACCATCAGAACCATAGGTACATAGTTAAAGAGTACCTGGATAGAGGTCAGAGCGGATGCTGACTGGGTTGCAAGACTTCCATCATATCCGGCAAGTCCCATAATCAGTCCTACCATACCAGATGCGATACCACTTCCCAACTTAGAAGCAAAAGAGTTGACAGAAGCAAGCATACCTTCTACTCTGGTTCCGGTCTTCCACTCGCCATAGTCCATGGTATCGATCAGATAAATAGAGATCATCATGGTAACCGGTAAAATCGCAACACCACCAATAACAGAACCAAGTGTCAGAGTAACCAGATTGGTTCCACCAAGAATACGGATGCCATAACCAACAACGCCTAAAACAGCACCTGCACGCAGGATCGGAACGGTTCCGAACTTTCTGGAAAGTACCGGGAAGATCAGCATGATGACCGGTGTCAGCATACTACCGATAGAAACCAGTGTTGCCAGACCGATATTACCCATGATGTACTTGAAATAATATGTATTTACGGCTGTACTGATATTGGTTGCCAACTGTACGACTAAGGTCATACCAGCCAGAATAAAGATGTATTTGTTAGAGAATACACACTTTAAACTCTGCTTGAGCGGGATCTTCTGTACCTCCTCTTTCTGCTGGTCGGATGGCTGATTGTCATCTACCACTTCCTTGACAAAGATGAAACGGAACATACCGATAATAGCACATGGAATGGCAAAGATCAGTGCCATGGTCGTCCAGCCTTCCTTGGTAGATCCCATGCCTGCGATCAACTGTGGCAAAAGCATGCTGATTACGATAGAAAACAGCATGATGATACCACCATTAAAGGACATAACGGATACACGATTCTTCTCGCTTCGGATACTTCTTGCCAGATATACGGCATCGCCACCATTTAAGAAAGTAGCGCAGACGGAATTGATCAGTGTATAAAGTACAAATACAAAAATTGCTTTTCCGGTCGTACTCATCTCCGGTGCAGAGAAAAGAAGTACGGTGAGTCCCCATACAAAGACGATAAAGATCTCATACGGTCTTGCCTTGCCCCATTTGGTATGCGTCGCATCGATGATAAAACCAACAAACAAATCTGTCACACCGTCAAAGATCTTGGATGCCAGAAGCAAGGTTCCGACCAGTGTTGCCCCCATGCCCAGCATGTCGGTACAATAATAGGTCAGTTGCATGATCAAGATAACATTGAGTGCCAAAGACAGTCCTCTGGATGTCCATGCCCACTTCAGATAGCCCGGCAGGACTTCATTTTCGGCTGTTGTACTCGGATCCAGCCAATTTGCTTTTTTCTTCATAAGTAATACCCTCCTTGTAAGATCATGTGCTTTCACATGACCACTTCTTGTATTTATCATACTAATTCCTTGTGTTTTACCCTGTTAAAATTTCGATATTTCTAACAATATTTCATTAAATATTATAGAAAATTTAATAAAAGCGTGCTAGGATATGGATAATACAAGATGAGGAAGAAAGGACTTAGCATGTATCAGACACAAAAACTTACTTATTTATTCGACTCTTTATATGCAGTAAATAATATCTGCTTCTGGCACTACACAAAGGATTGGGAACTCCTGGATACCAACTGTCCCTGGATCAACGAAGTCCGCAACTTCTTTTTTGATTCCAAGGATGATGCCTTAAAGACCTATGCTTCCAACTCCACCATGCCCATCCTCTACCCGGACCGCCTCTGCCTAACCTGGGCGATCCAGCCTTATATTGTAGATGACAATTTAGACTCTTTCTACGTCTTAGGTCCCTTTTTAAACTCCTCCGTATCGGAGATCAATTTCAAGCGCCTGCTGGACGACTGGCATATGTCCATATCCTCTCAGCACCGCATGATGGAAGTGCAGAAGGAGATTCCGGTCATTCCCTATAGCCTCTTTTTGCAGAGCGTGCGCATGCTCTACTACACCCTTTATGGAAAAACACCGGGAAATCTGGCCGCCACCTCTTTTCCCACCCTCAATCCACTCAGTTCCAAAAACGACTTTGCTCCAACCAAGAAAAATGGCAGCACAGCACACGATATTACCATCACCGAACACAGTAGTTATGCCATGGAATGTGCTATGCTAAAACATGTCGAGACCGGCAACATCCATTATCAGGACGAACTGCAAAATACGGAATTATCTGCAGACAACTACCTGGTAGGACTTATGAGCCCGGGCGATATCGTCAGACAGGAAAAGGATGAGATCATTGTCTTTGTGGCACTCATTACCCGCGCCGCCATCCGTGGCGGTATGGATCCGGACGAAGCCTACTCTCTCAGTGACTACTATATCCAGCAGATCGAATCCCCTGACTGCACAGACCTCAACAGTATCATGGATATCCATTTTCTTGCCTATGATACCTTTATCCACCGCGTGCATGAGATCCAGTTACAGGGAAAGGAATACTCTCCTTTTGTCAATGACTGCATCGCACTGATCCACCGCAACATCTATGAAAAGATCACTCTGGAGGATCTGGCAGAAGTCCTAGGCTATTCCACCTATTACCTGTCCTCCCAGTTTAAAAAACAGACCGGGCAGTCCATCGGCGATTACATGACAGATCTGCGCATAGAAAAAGCCAAGGAAATGTTGACCTATAGCAACATTTCCCTGACTGATCTGAGTGCCAAATTACATTTTTCCACGCCGTCTTATTTTTCTTCTGTCTTTAAGAAGCACACCGGGCTGACCCCATCCGCATATGTGCAGAGCCTTTCTAAGCCTGCTTCTTCATCGCAACCGTGATCTTAAAGAGATCACCGTCAATATCGATGGTCAGTTGTCCGTCCATAAGTGCGGTCAGACTGGATGCGATGGAAAGTCCCAAGCCGTGACCTTCGGTATTTCTCGATGCATCACCTCTGACAAAACGTTCCATCAACTCGTCACTGCTGATGTTGAGCGGATACTTGGAAATATTCTTAAAGATCATGCGCACCTGGTCACCTGCATCTTCCACATTGACATAGACTCTGGTATGGTCCTGTGTATATTTGCAAATATTGCTCATGATATTATCAAATACCCGCCACAGATGTCTGCCGTCTGCCATGATATTTGCAGGATTCTTTGCTTCATTTACCACAATCTCAATATCCTGTGCTTGCAGTTTATCCTGATACTCTCCGACCACCTGCGAGATCATCACTGCGGCATCACAGGCTTCCATATGCATCTCTACATTACCGGTGGATGCCTTGGATGCTTCTAAGAGATCTTCAATAAGTTTTTTCAAACGAGCAGACTGGCGATCCAAGACCTCGACATACTCTCTTACTTTTTCCTCAGAAATCCCCTCCTTTTTGATCAGATCTACATAGTTGATAATAGAGGTCAGCGGTGTTTTGATATCGTGCGACACATTCGTGATGAGTTCTGTCTTGAAGCGTTCGCTCTTCATCTGTTCTGCCACTGCAATAGCGATCCCCTCGCCCACATGGTTGATATCTTCGCCGTGTTCTCTCATAGGAGCAATCATATGCGTGGTATCGATCGGCTCATTATAATTGCCACTGGCGACACGCTTTCCACCATCTTTTAATTTCTTTGCCATAAAGACCAGATAGAAGATCAAGGCTGTCTCGGCTATCTTATATAAAAAGAAAAGGAAAACGCCTGCGCCATAAATACCGGTTGCCAGTAAGGCCATCAGTTCCACCAAGGCTAAAATGGCAAGCCCCAGGCCTAAACGCGTGCTTAGTTTTGTATTTTCATGTATTGCACGATGCAGCCGTCTGATAGGATCGATCAGCCATTTTCTAAAAAAGGCTGCAATATAATGCCAAAGTGTATGTTTCCAGAATTGACCTGACTTGATACGCGTTGCCGTACTCATGCAAAATGCCAGTGCAAGCAATGTCCAAAGGATTGCAAGCACAATGGACAAAGTAACGAACTCTGCCAATGCCAGAACCCCACTATAATAGGCCATCCACAATCCTATATTCCCTATCACGCCTAAGCATACACCTGTTGCAACTACAATGCCGTAAATACCATAAGGTACGCGATCCGCCCATCGTAGGTAAATCGCATCATCTTCCTTGCGATGTCCGGACATGGTCATCAGGAAAACAAAGGCAACGATAAACAAGAGCAACGATACCAGAAGGATCGGCAGATAAACCTTCTGCAGCATAGTCAGTATGGCAGTAAGTATATATGGAATCCACAGATAATCACTCATGCCATTGGCAAAGACCAGATCATCTTCATATTTTTGCAGACGATTGATGACTTCAAAGAAATTGCCTGGATCCAAAGCACTTTTTCCATAAGAAAAAGATCCCATAATGGTGATTGCCGCATCGCGGTAATTCTCTTTGACTACATCCTGCTGTTCATCCGTCAATTGTGCTGTATCATTTGCCTCCAGAAATACATCTTCCAGATTTGGAATCATATAAATACGGTAGAAAGTATACGTTCCTTCCGGCGGCAGTTCTCCTGCAAGAAGGTCTCCTGCATTATTCCCTTCATTTTCGACATCATCCGACATATTGTCTTCATCTGTCAGATTTTCTTCTATATTATCTGCATCTTCACTGTCTACGTCATAATCATAATACTCCAACCGATCTCCATTTTTGCTTTCATCCAGATAGACTTCATCATTTCCAACATATCCATAGACATTGGTCTGCATGGCTCCCAACCAGGTATCCGTGTTATAATGGTATTCATTTTTATCGAAAAATACATTTTCATACACGCCATCCATTTCCCGATGGTTTTTATCCTGCAGCCACTGGATCAGATAAGGTGATCCATAGACAAAATTGTTGTTCCGCACAACATTGAGTTTGTCGCCATCTCCTGTTACCTGAAAATCAATCTGCTCTACTGCGTAGGTCAGCAAAGAGCCATCCAAAGCATCCCAGGAGCCGCCCTCTTCGGTTGCACTCTCCTTCAAATAGGCTGCATAGTTGGAAACCATATGTTCCTGCATGAGTTCTGCGATCGTATCATTTTGATTCCCATATTCGGCACGTAAACCGATACTGAAGATCATCATGATAGCGGCAAGCAGTGTAGTTATTCCGGTTATACAAGCAATCAAAAGCGCAAAAGCCTTATACGCCGTTTGTCCTTTCCAATTTTTTTTCATATCAAATTCCTCACATTTCTTCCTGTTTTATTTCATCGTGGCAGTTTGTACGGACGGGCTCTATTTGTCTTCAACCTTGTACCCTCTTCCCCACACAACCTTAACATACCTTGGTTCTGCCGGATCATACTCCAGTTTTTCACGCAGATGACGGATATGGACAGCAACGGTATTTTCTGTGCCAAAGGCATCTTCCTTCCAGACCTGTTCATAGATTTGTGCCGGGGAAAATACTTTTCCCGGGTTTTCCATCAAAAGATGCAGGATATCATATTCTGTCCTTGTCAGATTGACCAGTTCTCCATCTAACGTCACTTCTTTAGCCCGATCATTTAATACGATCGGACCGATCGCGATGATGCCATCATCACCGGAAGCGCTTGCATGGTTTCCCCCCAGTTGCATGTAGCGGCGCAACTGTGATCTGACCCTTGCCTGCAATTCTACCGGATTGAAAGGTTTTGTCACATAATCATCTGCACCGACATTGAGTCCTAAAACCTTATCCGTATCCTCACTCTTTGCTGTCAAAAGTATGATCGGAACATTAGATGTCTCACGAATCTTTGCCATGGTCTGGATCCCATCCAGCCGTGGCATCATCACATCCAGGAGCACCAAATGTATTTCTTTTGTTTCCAGCACTTCCAGCGCTTCTAAACCGTCATATGCCGTATAGACCTGATAGCCCTCACTTTCCAGATAAATCCGCAGTGCAGAAACAATATCTTTTTCATCATCACAAACCAGTACGTTTACCATTTTATCCTCCAGAGAATTTTGTTGTGTTTTTTAAGATGATATCTGATGCCTTGCAAAATTATGCATCCGACACACAAAAACCGCCACAACATGTATTGATTAATCATATACATATTGTAGCGGTTCATCATTTAATTTCCAAGTAGGGAAGTCTTTAAGACTTTCTTAAGTTATCCCTTATTTTCAACTTCATATTTCAGGAATTCGTAGGAATACTCTGCCTCCCCTCCTGTAATAGAGTGAAGTGTTGTCCCGATACCATAGAGTGTTGCATAGGGAATCTCTGCCTCAATCCTTTGCCTGCCATTCTCCTGCTCCGGATTCATGCCCATGATCCTGGCACGGCGCTTGCTGAGTTCTCCCATAACATCGCCAACTTTATCCTCCGGTACACGCACCTGAAGCGATGCGATTGGCTCCAAAAGGACAGGATCGGCTTTCATGAGGGCATCCTTTAAAGCCATGGTGGCTGCTGTCTTAAAGGCTGCCTCTGACGAATCCACCGAATGAGATGAGCCGTCGTAAAGATTGACATGGATGCCGACCACCGGATATCCTGCGAGCGGTCCTGCCTGCGTTCCCTCAGCAATACCCTTTTCCACTGCCGGGAAGAAATTCTTCGGTACGGCTCCGCCGACAACAGTCTCTTCAAATTCATATGGGCTGGTCAGATTTCCTGACGGAGATACTTTAATTTTGACATGTCCATACTGTCCATGTCCACCGGATTGCTTCTTGTGCTTGTATTCGACATCCGCACTGCCCCGGATAGTCTCACGGTATGCTACTTTCGGTGCTTCTAATTGCATCTCGACGTTATATTTGGCTCTTAGTCGGTCTGCGACCGCCTGCAAATGTTGTTCACTGATGCCATATACAAGCGTCTGACGGTTTTCACTGTCATTTTCCACCCGAAGTGTCCGGTCTTCTTCTGCCAGTTTTAAAAGCGACTGCGTCAGTTTGTCATCCTCCTTGGCATCTGCCGCAAAATAGCGCATTGCACAATATGGCGTGGAAATTGCGGTCGCCGGATAAAGAACCGGCGTTGCCTTGGTCGAAAGTGTCGTGGAGGTCTGCAAGCCCGACACCTTGCTGAGGGCACCCACATCGCCCGCGTGCAGTTCCTCTACTTCTTCTGCCTTGCTTCCCTTCATGACATACAACTTACTGATGCGGATCTCCTGTCCTTTGACTTGGTCGTATAGGTTATCGTCTGACTTGATAACACCGGACATGACCTTAAAGAGGGAATACTTTCCAATAAAAGGATCCATGATAGTCTTAAATACATAGGCTGTCTTTGCCTTAGCAAAATTATAATTTGCCTCGAAAAGTTCCTGGGTCAGGACATTCATACCGGTTGCACTGCGCTGATCCGGTGACGGCAGATATTTGATGATGTCTGCCAATAGTGTATACACACCTCTTTCCATGGTATTGGATCCCATCATGACCGGTACGATCGTTCCCTCGGATACATTGACGCGGAGTGCCTGTCGTATCTCGTTCTCCGAGAAAGTCTCGCCTGCAAAATAGCGGTCCATAAACTCTTCGCTGGTCTCTGCAACTGCCTCAAGCAGGTTTTCTCTGTATTTTTCCAGATATTCATCCAGATATTCCGGAATCGGGCATTCTTCTTTTTTATCTTTTTCGATATATCTGCGGCCTTTGTTCTTTACAATATTGATATATCCTACAAATTTACCGTTTTCACGCAGAGGCATATGAAGCGGTG
>ERZ826016.1542-NODE-1542-length-21373-cov-15.383010_pt1 | contig 21373 bp, 18 predicted proteins | sample MGYA00519872_ERZ826016 | MGnify/ENA primary metagenome ERZ826016 (study PRJEB31778, sample SAMEA3449218) | human gut metagenome | biome: human gut; feature: human-associated habitat; material: faeces | place: United Kingdom | collected 2010/2012 ... | reverse complement strand
CAAACTGAAAACCGCAAAGCAGAATGTTGCGTCCTTTTTCCGGGAGGAAGAACAGACGCAGCAGGAGAGATAAAGGAGTGTGCGTATGATCAATCTGAAAATCGACCCTGAGTTCCAGTCCCAGATTCCTCCTCTGACCGATGATGAATTCAAGCAGCTTGAAGAAAATATCTTGAAAGAGGGCAAGCTGCTCTCTCCTTTGATCGTGTGGAACAACACACTTGTTGACGGACACAATCGTTATGCAATCCTCCAAAAGCACCCAGAGATTTATTTTTCCACCATGCCGCTCCAATTTGAGAACCGCGAAGAAGCCATTGCGTGGATTTGCCGGAATCAGTTGGGGCGGCGCAATCTCACGCCGGAGCAGAAGCTGTTCCTCATCGGCAAGCAGTACGAAGCGGAACGTGCGGAACATGGCTGTACTCGTGACGATGTCCAGCGCACAAACGGTCAGTTTAGCCGGAGTTCCCAAAATGGGAACTCCGGTGAGAGCGTTAAAACGTGTGAGCGTATCGCCAAAGAAAACGGTGTCAGTAAAAACACTGTTCTTCGTGCCTCAAAGTATATGAAAGGTGTGGAGATTGCGGAAGAACTGATACCGGGCTTAAAGCAGAGCATCCTGTCCGGACAGACGAAAGTGTCCAAAGCTGATATGCACCGCCTCGCCAAGGCTGCCTACAATGACCGTGCACAAACTTTGCAGGATATTCTGCACCCGGAGCTGAAGGTGGAACCGACGCCTGACGCTGACGGTGTGATCCGTGTTCCGGGCAAAGCGCCTGTCATGCCATTCCGAAAGTTTGAATCGGTTTACGACAGCGATGCTTACCCGGAGGATGTACGGTACGAGTATGTGGCGTTGGAAGAACTCACAACTCGTTTCCGCATTTCGTTCAGCTACCAGTTGGAGCAGATGCCCGATAATGCACAGCGTGATGTGATTCTGGAGATCATTCACAAGCACAAGGACTACCTTGCTTCTCTGGAAGCCGCACTCGCAGATGTTAAAGACCAGACAGCATAACATCAGGCACATGGTATGCTGTTCACAGATGTCCAAAGGAGCGTGCGTTTGAACAAAAAGAAAAAGTCCACAAACACTTCCCCTTATCCCGATGAAGTCATTGACCGTCTGGCGCGGGCATTCTACCCGGCCATCTTTGCCTGCTGGAACAGCGAGGAAGGCCAGAGGGAGTTTGCCGCGTGGCAGGCGGAACAGGCTCATCACGCCACCAGCAAAGAGAAACAGAGCGTTCCCGATGGGGAACGCCCTGTTGTACATATCGCTATTGTCTGTGGTCTTTGGCAGGGTGCGTCCTATTCAGGGGCGCACCCTGTTTTTTGTTTTGCCTTATTTCACTTTGTTTTGCAGTTCTTTTTTCGTTTCCCACAAGCTGTAAGCGCAGGCGATCACTTCCGATACCCAGAATGCAAACCATGCTTTTTCGATGCCCATAGCGCGGATGAGGAGCCACAGGCAGGGCAGCAGCACCACCAGCTGCCGCAAGGCAGCGCCGATCATATTGACCACGCCGTTGCCAAGACCGGAGGCAAAGTAGCCGCACAATATGGTGATGACCGCAAACAGGAAGGTCACCGAGATGATGCGCAGAGCGGGCACACCGAAAGCCAGCATCTCGTCACTGGCAGAGAACAGCCCCAGCAGCTGCGCCGGGAACAGAAGAAACACCGCCGTGCCGCACAGGGCAAACACCACGCCGGTGGGCAGCAGCACCTTCCATGCCTGCTTTACCCGGTGGGACTGCCCACTGCCGTAGTTGAAGCCTACCACCGGGATGGCTGCCTGTCCCAGACCATTTACCGGCATCATCAGGAAGTTTTGCAGCTTATAGTAGATGCCGAAGAACGCCACTGCCGTAGAGGACACCCCCAGCAGAATGCCGTTGACTGCAAAGGTCATGACGCTGCCGATGGCCTGCATCACGATGGTGGGCAGACCCACCCGGTAGATGTCGGCCACATCCTGCCACCGAAAGCGGTAGTCCTTCAGCCGGACGTGAATGACCGGATTTTTGACCCGGTTGAACCATAGCGCCGCCGCTGCGCCGATGAGCTGCCCGATGACGGTGGCAATGGCCGCGCCCCGGATGCCCATGGCCGGGCTGCCCAGCAGACCGAAAATCATGATGGGGTCAAGGATGATGTTCACCACGGCACCGATGATGAGGGAAACCATGGACAACACCGTGTCCCCCACAGCCTGCAAAAGCCGCTGCCCATAGGTCTGCAGAAAGATGCCCCAGCAGAACACCAGGTTCACCGACAGATATTCCCGGCAGAGCTGCTGCAATTCAGGGTCACCCGTCAGAGCAGCGGCAATTTGGTTCGAGAACAGCAGTCCCACCAGCGTAAACACCAGCGAAGTGCCCAGCATCAGAAACAGCCCGGTGGTGGCGGCACGGCAGGCTTCCTCCGGCTTTTTCTGCCCCAGCTTGCGGGAGAGCAGGGCGTTCAGACCAACGGCGGTGCCCACACCGATGGCGATCATCAAAAACTGGATGGCATATACAAGAGAGGCGGCAGTCAAGGCCGTTTCCGACAGCCGCGCCACAAAAATGCTATCCACGATGTTGTACAGCGATTGGATGAGCAGCGATAGCATCAGCGGTACCGCCATAGTGTACAGCAGGGGGCGGACGGGCATTTCCGCCAGTTTGTTTTTCGGGTTCATAGATCCTCCTTTTTCGGGCAAACAAAAAAGCGCGAAATCGTTGAGGGTTAGCTTTCCCTCAGGATTTCACGCTTTGTAAGCCGGCTTTTGGTATTCTTAACGGAAGGTATTATACCGGAGTTTTTTCAAAATTGCAAGAAGAATTTTGAAAAAATCACAGCAGTGCGTTTTCCAGATCGCTCAGCATTTCGTTCAGTGCCTGAATGCCGCCCTCTGCGGTGTACCAGACATTCGGGTGTGCCAGATAAACGACGTGGCCGTTCTTGTAAGCATCCGTGCTCTTGACCAGCTCGTTTTCCAGAATCTCCTGTGCCAGCTGTGCGCCATCGGTGCCAATGGCTGCATCGCGGTCCATCGCAAAGATGTAGTCGGGGTTCTTGTCCACAATGAACTCGAAGGAAGCCTCGTTGCCGTGAGTCGAAGTGTCAATATTGGCATCCACGCCGATGTTCTCAAAGCCGATCTCCTTGCCGATGATAGAGCAGCGGCCATCGTTGCCCAGAACATTGAAGCTGCCGCTGGTGGTCATGCCAACGATGGCAGTCTTTCCCTCCGCAAAGGCTTTCAGGGCGTCGATGCGGCTGTCAAAATCCGCCATCAGGCTTTCCACCTGATCTTCCAGACCAAAGATGGACGCAATGGTCATGGCGTTTTCACGGGTGCTTTCCACAACGCCCTTTTCGGCGTCGGTCGAAAGGAAAACAACGGGTGCAATCTCGCACAGAGCATCATAGGATTTGGACAGGCGTCCGCCGATAAAGATGATGTCCGGTTCACAGGCCATGACTGCTTCCATATCGGCTTCCTTGATGTTGCCAAGATTCACAATGCTGTCATTGGTGACATAGCTCTGAAGATAGTCCAGAGAGGTGGATGCCGTGCCGACCACACGGTCGCCAACGCCCAGTTCATCCAGAATGTCCAGAGAAGCAAGGTCGAGGATCGCAATGCGCTGCGGGTCAAAGGGCACTTCCACATCTACCAGTTCCTTTGCACCGTTGAACGCCTTGATGGTCACCGACTCCGGCACCGCTTCCGAGGAAGTGGCAGCTTCGCTGGATGCAGCCACAGAGGATGCCACGGAGCTTGCCGTGGAGGAGGAAGCGCCGCAGGCGGCGAGAACACCCGCTGCACTCACAGCGGCCATAGCGGTCAAAAACGAACGACGAGAAATCTTCTTCATAAGAATGCTCCTTTTAAAAAGTACTGAAATCAATAATATATCGACAAAGGCTTGCCTTCGATCTGCATGATCTCAAAGTCTACCTTGTAGATATCGGACAGGTTTTCTTTGGTGATCACTTCCTGCACGGTGCCAAACTTTGCGATTTTTCCATCCACAAAGGCACAGATGTAGTCGGAATAAAACGCAGCATAGTTGATCTCGTGCAGAACAAGGATCACCGTTTTGCCCAGCTCATCGCACAGGCGGCGGACGATGCGCATGAGGTTGGTTGCGTGGTAAATATCCAGATTGTTGGTCGGTTCATCCAGCAGGATATATTCCGTGTCCTGTGCAATGACCATGGCTATATAGGCACGCTGCCGCTGACCGCCGGACAGTTCATCAATGAACTGCTCCTCAAAATCGCCCAGTTCCATGTAGGCGATGGCACGGTCAATGATCTCGTTGTCCTCTTGGGTCAGCCGTCCGCCGGAGTACGGAAAGCGGCCAAATGCAACCAGTTCCCGGACAGTCAGCTTCATCTGGACATTGTTGGCTTGGGTCAGGATGGCGAGCCGCTTGCTCAGCTCCCGGCTTTTCCAGCGCGTGATCTCCGTCCCCTCAAAATCCACAATTCCGCTGTCCCGTGCAATCAGGCGGGACAACATTCCCATCACGGTGGATTTTCCCGCACCGTTCGGACCGATGAGGGAAAGGACTTTGCCTTTCGGAATCTCAAAACTCACGCCATCGACAACGGTTTTGCCATCGTAGCGTTTGGTGATCTCTTTTACAAACATGGTGTTATGCCTTTCTCTGGGTGAGCAGCAGATACAGGAAATACACGCCGCCGCCCACGGTGATGAACACGCTGACCGGAACCGAGTAAACGAACACCCGTTCCACCAGAAGCTGTCCGCCGATCAGAACGACCATGCCGAACAGAACAGAGCCGGTGATGAGCTGGCTGTGCCGGTAGGTGCGCAGGAACTGCCGGGAAAGGTTGGCAATGATAAGCCCCAGAAATGCCAGCGGCCCGACCATAGCGGTGGCTGTTGCAATGTACAGTGTGACCCCCAGCAGCAGGCGGCGGATACAGCGGTCATAGTCCACACCCAGATTGATGGCCTGATCTTTGCCCAGTGTCAGAACGTCCAGCAGCGCAAGCTCTTTCCGGAAGGCAAAGGCGACCAACGCCAGAACCGCAACGGACAGTACCAGAATCGCCGAATTGACATTGGAAAAGCTGGCGACCAGATCCGTCAGCAGTGTGTCGTACTCGTTGGGGTCCATCACACGGGTCAAGGTCGTCTGGATGCTGGAAAAGAACGAGGTCAGCACTGTGCCGATGAGCAGGACGTACAGAACATTGTGGTTCGTTTTCCGGAACAGATAGCTGTAAATTACGGTGGCAACAGCGCCCATAATGGCAAGGTCTACCGCAAAGGCTCCGTTGGCATTGACCGCCAGAAAGCTGCCCGAACCCGCCGCAAAGAACACCGCTGTGTGGATCAGCGAATAAAGCTGATCCATGCCCAACAGACAGGGCGTGACGATGGTGTTGTTGATGATGGACTGAAACACGATGGAAGCACTTCCAATGGCAAATGCCGTGATGAGCATGGCAATCAGCTTGGGCGTGCGGATGCGCATGGCGTAGGCAAATAATTTTTGGTTTTCAAAGTGGACACCCACTGTCATATAGCCCGCGCAGGCCAGCAGAACAAGAAGCAGAAGGATCAGCAGGCGCAGATGATTTTTGTGCGTTTTCATGCTGCACCTCCGGTTTTCTTGGCAGCTTTGCCCAGCCGGACTGCCTTGCGTCCATGCCGAAGCCGATACAGCAGCAGACCGACAAACAGGATACTGCCGATGACGCCAACGATCAGCTCGATGGGCAGCTCGTAGGGATAGATCACAACCCGCCCGATCATATCGCAGACCAGCACGAACACTGCGCCAAACAGAGCGGTATCCACCAGCGTTCCGCGGATCTGGTCACCCTTGAACATTGCTACGATATTGGGCACGATGAGACCAATGTAGGAGATCGAGCCGACCACGACAACAACGGATGCCGTGATCATGGCAGCGATGGTCAGACCCATAAACAGCACCAGATCATACGGAACGCCGAGGTTCTGAGAAAAGTCTTTTCCCATGCCCACGATATTGAAGTGGTTGGCAAATACAAAAGCCAGAACCACCAGCGGTACCGTCAGCCAGACAAGCTCATACCGCCCACGAATGACGGTGGAAAAATGACCGACCAGCCAGCTGGAAAGAGCCTGCGTCATTTCATATTTGTAGGCAAGATAATTGGTAACACCCATTACGATGTTGGAGAACATGATGCCGACCAGCGGGACCATGACAACATCCTTGAACTGGATACGCTGGATGAACCAGACAAAGACCCATGTGCCCAGAACAGCACAAACGAAGGAAAAAGCAGCACGTCCCCACAGGGTAGAACCCGGTGCAAACAGCAGTGCCAGCAGAATGCCAAACTGCGCAGAAGAGATCGTTGCGCCTGTGGTGGGCGAAACAAACTTGTTCATGCAGAGCTGCTGCATGATAAGCCCCGCCACGCTCATGCCAATGCCTGTGCAGAGGATGGCAAGCAGACGCGGCAAGCGGGAGATCAGAAAGATCTCCCATGTTTCCACGCTGCCTGTAAGCAGGTCAGAAGGCCGGATGTCCAGCACCCCGACAAACAAAGAACAAACCGAAAGAATCATCAGCAGAACGCCGAGAAAAACAGTGGAACGATGATTGCGAATGAAAAGCCCTCCTCAAGATTAGTGCAAACTAACTTTTTTGAAAATAAAAAGAGAACGCCTGCGTGTGAAGAAACTGGTCTTACGTGTTCACACACAGCGCGTTCTGCTGAAGGGATTATATCATAAGGCATCGATGGGTTTCAAGTGGCAAACTCTCACGAAGGTTTTTCATAACAAACCGCCATGCTTTGTTAATTCCTACAAAGTTGCTCCGATTTATATACGCACCAAAAAGTATAGGATTGGCTTTTAAAATATACGATAAAAAACGCAAAAAATAAATGCAAAGGCGATTCTTCGCAAAAAGAGCCCTTGCATTTATTGGGTAAAATCACCACGCAGCTTCAGTTCAGAACGCTCAGCAGCCGTCTGCTTGCCTCCTGCTGCGGTTCCCCGAATACCACCGCCAGCTCCTCCTGCAGGACACGCTCTACCATCTGGTAAAAGTAGGCGTCCATGGCGTTGATCTTTCGCCCGCGGTTCTGCTGCTGGGTCTGCTTTTGCCCCAGCTCCTTGAACAGGGTCAGGTACTGGTAAAAATCGTTGGTGTGGAGCAGCACCTGATAGTGTTCTGCCAGCGCTGTCTGTACCCCCGCCGGGATGGGCAGCTTCTCCTCTTTGATGCGTGCAAGGTCGGCTTCCGCCTGCTGTGCCGGGGTCACCGGGCGCAGCGCCGCTTCCTTTTCCGTGGGGATATAGCTGCGGTCGTGGGAATCCGAAAAATAAGGCCGGAGGGTGTAATACTCTCTGGCGGACTCATCGCCAAACCGCCGCAGCCCGACGTCTTCCACCTCGTGCACTCCCAGATTTCCGTAGACTACCAGCGCTCCCGCTTGAAACCGTGACATGGTATTGCCTCTTTCCCTTGTATGGAAAGGCTGCCAAAAACAGACTTTCCAGCGCAATTTTACTCTTCACTTTATTGTACCACGGCCGGGCAGCGGGCTTCAAAGGACATCTTCCACAAAGTTTGCCTCGTGCAATATGCGCAGAATGCCCAGTACAATTCTTGTGCAAAACTGCCTTTGCAAATTTCCGGCAGGCGGGCTATAATAATTTCGTACAACGAGTGGCACTCATGCGTAAGACCGGTTGCATGAGTGCCACTCGTTGTTTTTGTTTGCCCTAAAATGGAAAGGTAAGGTGAATCCCATGGAAAGTTCCAATCAATTCCTTGGCACGGAGCGCATCGGCAAGCTGATGCGGAAATACGCGATCCCGTGCATTATTTCTCTGCTGGTGGGCGCACTGTATAACATCGTAGACCAGATCTTCATTGCAAACGCCAGTTATCTTGGCTCCTACGGCAACGCCGCCAACACCGTCGTGTTCCCCCTGACGGTGGTAGCGCTGGCCATTGCCGTGATGATCGGTGACGGCTGCTGCGCCTTCGTCAGCATCAGCCTTGGGCAGAACGAGGTCCCCAAGGCAAAGCGGAGCGTCGGCAATGCGGTGGTAATGTGTCTGGTCAGCAGCATTGTGCTGGCCGCGCTCTATCTGATTTTTGCGGACACCATTCTTGCCATGTTCGGCGGAACGGTCAACGCCGAGACCTACCACCACTCGCAGGAATATTTCTTCTATATCACGCTGGGCGTGCCCTTTTATATGTTCGGGCAGGCCATGAACCCCATCATCCGCGCGGACGGCAGCCCCCAGTTTGCCATGGTGTCCACCCTTGCGGGTGCGGTGCTGAACATCATTCTGGACCCTGTTTTTATTTTCGGCTTCCGCTGGGGCATGATGGGCGCAGCGGTGGCTACCGTCATCGGTCAGCTGGTCACGGCAGCGCTGGCAGTGTGGTATCTGCTGCACATGAAGATCATTCGCCCTGAAAAGGGCGACTACCGGCTGAAAGGCTCCATCTGCGGCCGCACCCTGACCCTTGGCATGACCAGCTTTCTGTCTCAGATCAGCCTTGTGGCGGCAATGGCAGCCATCAACAACATGATCCGCAAATACGGCGCACTGGATGCCGTGTTCGGGCAGGAGCAGTACGCCCAGATCCCCATGGCGGTGGTGGGCATCGTGATGAAGTTCTTCCAGATCGTCATCTCCATCGTGGTGGGCATGGCGGCTGGCTGCATCCCCGTGGTGGGCTTCAACATGGGCGCCAAAAAGCCCACCCGTGTGAAGGAGCTGTTCACGAAACTGCTGCTGGCAGAAGCCACCGTGGGTGCCGTTGCACTGGTGCTGGTGGAGCTGCTTCCCCGGCAGCTCATCGCCCTGTTCGGTGCCGCCAACGAGAGCGTTTACTACACCGATTTTGCCGTGAAGTCCTTCCGCATCTACCTGTGCATGATCATTCTGGCCTGTGTCAACAAGGCCTGCTTTATCTTTTTGCAGGCCATGGGCAAGGCAGCGGAATCCACCGCCCTGTCCATGGTGCGTGAGGTGGTGTTCGGCGTGGGCTTTGCCCTGCTGCTGCCCCGGTTCTTCGGGCTGGACGGTGTGCTGTACTCCATGCCCCTGTCGGATATCCTCACCTTCCTGATTGCAGGCTATCTGATCTGCAAAACCTACCGTGAACTGAGCACGAAAGGAGAAGTCTAATGGAAAAACGCATCATCACCATCAGCCGCGAGTTTGGCAGCGGCGGCAGAACCATCGGCAAACTGGTAGCAGAGCATCTGGGCATCTCATGCTACGACGCCGAACTGATCCAGAAACTGGCTGCCGAAAGCGGCTTTGACGAAACCTACATCAAGGAGGCCGGAGAATACACCCCCGGCGGTTTCCTTGCTTCTGCCTTCACCAACCGCAGCTTCGGCCCCACCAACGAGGACCTGCTTTGGAAGCTGCAATACCAGATTATCCGGGAACTGGCAGAAAAAGAGCCCTGCGTCATCGTGGGGCGCTGCGCCGATTTTATCCTGCAGGACCGCACCGACTGCCTGAAGGTCTTTGTCCATGCGGACATGAAGTTCCGGGCTGACCGCATCGTGCGGGTCTACGGCGAGCGGGAGAAATCGCCCGAAGCCCGGCTGAAGGAAAAAGATAAGCGCCGCGCCGCCTACTACCGCTTCTATACCGATATGAAGTGGGGCGATGCCGCCAACTATCATATTGCGCTGGATAGCGGGGTCATCGGCATTGAAAAATGTACAGAGATTATTGAAAGCCTTTCATAAGCTGTAACTTCCGGCACAGCCCCTGAGCCAATAGCGCAAAACGCCGCCCATCTGCGTTCCGTTACGCAGGTGAGCGGCAGTTTTTGTCAAGGGCGGTTTTATGGGAAAATCAATCTTCTAATCCGTGGCTCCCAGTCACATTCCTCAAATATTCCTCCGGGTCTCCGTTCAGAATCAAATCCGCATAGCTCAGTGGGTCATTGTAAATAAGGTAATCCAGCTCCGTCTGCTGCGCCATGGTCACATCCAGCGCATCCTCGACCCCGGTGCAATTGATGGAAATCTTTCTCCCATCCCGGAGCAGCAGCTCCACACAGCCGGTATCCATGTTGAAATGGCAGGCTCTTGCATCGTACTTCATGTTTGTGTCCTTTCCGCCTTACGGCACCTTTACAGTTGTGACTTTCATTACGCGTTTTTTCTGATAAGGTTTTGGACACACAGCCGTCGGGAAGGAGCCTTCATTTTGCTTTCCGAAGAAAACAAAAAATCCGAACCCTTCTCCTATCGAGAAAAGGTTCGGATTTTCATTGTTTGGTGCGATGGAAGGGACTCGAACCCCCGGCCTACTGATTCGTAGCGCACGCCGGGCGATTCCCTCAATTTTTGGAAGTTACGTTTCAGCGTCTTTTCTCAGCGATACATCGCAAATTTTTAGCTTCGAGTTTCTGCACCCTTTGTCCGATTTTGCAACGATTTGCACCCTTTGCACGTTTTGAAACCGTGCAAAAACCGTGCAGAAACCGTGCACTTACTCCCGGACAAACTAAAAACCACTTCATCCGACAACGACTTGACGGCATTGGTTCGAGTGACCGCACACCAAAAATCAAGTCTTGGAGGATACTATTATGACGAAATTACTTTCCTGCCGCTACAACATGGACACCAACCGGGTGGAAGCCCGGTTCGCAGATGGCACTACTCTTGCCATCAACTGCATCGCCGTGGAGGACGAATACGGCAACTCCCCGGCACAGCGGGCAGAGCTGGACTGGCTGCTCTACAATAAGCCCTTGGAGTATGCACAGATGGTGCTGAGAGGGGAGATGGGGCACTACCTGTCGCTGGGGTGTGACCACGGCAGGCTGGAGGATTGAGCCGCAGAAAACGCGCGGCAAAATCGCTAATCGCGCGACGCGCATTTCTCAGCGTAAATTCAGCGCAAACCATGCCAAGTCAGCGTATTTTCAGCGTAAATCCCGGAAAGTCAGCGTAAATTCAGCGCAAATCAAACTTTCAGCGTAAAAGTCAGCGTAAATTTTCACTTCACGCTTTTGTACTTCGTTCCTCGGCCTACGCCATCAGGCTGCAAGATGCCGTCCTTGCACATCTGGTGCAGGATATAATAGGTTTGATTCTTGTTAAACCCACACAGCTCTTGAGCTTTCTGATTCGTAATCGACGGCTTATGCTTCAGATATTCAAGAATCCGATCCTTTGCCTGAATCTGGCTGACCGTCTTATCCTGCACATAGGCCACATCGGTTTTCACCGTTTCGTAGACCTTGAGGGACAGCATATAGGTCTTGCCGTTCAGTTCCAGAAGCCCCTCGTCCCGGAGAGCGTTCAGAACCTTGTGGGCGTTGTCATCGGTTTCCTGAATCGTCTTTGCCGCCTGCTTCAGGGTGATTTTCTGGTGCTCCCGGAGATAGTGCAGAATCATCAGCTCCGACAGCGTGAACATCTTGGACCGCTTATCCTGCGTCTCTGCGATAAAACGCACGAAGTTCTGGTTTTCCATCGTACTGCGAAGGGTCAGCCGGACGGAGTTGGGCGTACTGGCATACTCCGGGTAGGGCTTGCCCTCGGTGAGCATACTCTGGAACATAATGTCCACACCCTGCCCGGAACGCTGCACATACTTCAGGTGCTGAAGGGTCATGGCGATCAGCTTATTCCGGGGAATGGACTGGTGGGTGATGATGTTGCTTTCGTTGATGTCCCCCGGAAAGCCGCCGGGGTTTTCAATCACGATCTTTGTGGGGTAGTGCTTGACGTAGACCGGTGCCATGTCCTCATAGGAGCGGTGCGCCAGCGCATTCAGCAAAGCCTCCTGAAAAACCGCTTCGGAGAAATCGTACACCTCCAGCCGGAATAGCCCCACCTGCACGTTGGTCAGGCGGTTATAGGTGCGGATGCGCTCGGTCAGCTTATCCAGAATCGAGATCACCGGCTCCTGCATATCCATGCGGTTGTCGTATTCCGTCTGCGCCTCGTCGCTGTAATGGAGGTAGATCACCTCTGCCTGCGGCAGCAGCCGTGCAATGGATGCCGCCTTGCCCACAAACAGCAGCCCTGCCACCGTTACACGCACTTCGTCCTTGTCCATGCGGATCAGGTTCAGGTTGTCCAGAAAGGTGGTATCTGCCAAATCCGGCAGGGCAGAGCCTGCATCCCGAATCCGCAGCTTCTCTTTCAGGCGGTACACTTCCAGCAGGTCAATGTCGCTTTCGGTTGCGCCTTCCACGATCTTTGCCGAAAAATCCGGGTTATCAGCAGGGGAGTACACATCGTTTGCCGGATAGTCGGGCTTTGTCACGTTCCCCAGCCGTCTGTAATAGATGCCGCCGGTGGTGGCAACATGAGAGTTGGATTTCTCCACCGACACCACCAGCACCACGCCGTCAGAGGTTTCCACCGGCTCGATTTCGGTAAACAGGCTGGGCCGGGTCATATCGTAGATGGCTTCCATCAGTGCCTGCGGATCGCTCTTGGGGCAGCCTGTAATGGTGCCGTCATCTTCCACGCCAAACAGCAGAACGCCGCCCTTTGTATTTGCCAGCGCAACCGCACTTTTCACCGCAAGGTCTTTGCGCTGCCGGTAGTCCTTGCACTTCACCCACGACTTAAACTCCTGCCGGGTGCTTTCCCCAGCAGCAATCATTTTGCGGAGTGCTTGTTCGGTCATGGTAGAAACCTCCCCTCAACATACATTGCATTTCTGCCCTTAAAAAGAAAACAGGACGTACAGCCATAAACTGCACGTCCTGTTTTGGACTAATTAGCGGTTCTTGTTAGACTGCGAGAGAACGCTGCCTGCAAGAGTTTTGGTCGTGCTGCTGTATTTCGGGCTATTCAAAGCTGCCGATGCAACGCCTTCCATTTTCTTTCCCGTCTGATGACCGCTCTTTGCCTGCGAGAGTGCACTTCCGGCAAGCTGTCGCTGAATCTTGGAAGTGCTACTGCTACGCAACGCACGAGATGCCTGAGATGCAACAGACGAAGATGTTTTCTTTGAATTCATATCAATTCCTCCATGCTATAAAAACAAGGAGGGTGAAGCTGCTCCCGATACCCTCAACGATCAAATCACGCAAGAATCACTTGCGTTTGCGGTGTTTGCCGTCACGAATGTGAAGCTCAAACGCCTTTTTGCCGTACTGCTTTGCGTACAGGCGATGGCCGTTACGCAGCGTGATATACGCAGTGTAGACGATAGTCACATTCTCATCCATTCGATTTTCTCTCACGGTGATACTCCTCCTTTCAAGCAACGCTCGAACACGCGGCAAACAAGTTGCCGACGAATTCGTGAAATGCTTGAAAAAGCCGGAGCAACCGGGTATACTAACCGTGTTAATCGAATTAGTTTTGAGCTTCTGCTCTAGCTTTTTCAAGGAAAGCACGTGTCGGACAGATTAGGCCCTGTCTTGATGCGTGCTTTTTTATATGTCAAACAGTCAAATGACTGTTAGACCAAAGGCTTGGCGGCGTTCAGACTAAAAAGCATCAGCCCACTTTCAACCAGTTCACCGTCAATACGGTAACCATGCTCTTGAAAATTATTTTCCAGCAAACGTTTAAAAGTTGAAACCAGATCCTGAGAACTCCACCTTACAGAAAGGACACCATTCTTTTTGGGACGGTAAAAAGCGACCGCCTTCGGAGCACTTTCCTCGCAGACTTGAAGTGCTACCTGATGCGTTTCCTCGTTGATGAGAAAGCGCACGAAAGCCGGAGAGCCCAACTTGAGCACAACCGCTTTATTAAATGTCAATCCGTTCTGCGTAATCGAAAAATAGGGAACGCCTTCCGAGAAATCGAAAGCAGAAAATCCGCTCAAATCCATCTTCAGCACCTTCCTTTCTGCATTTTAGTATAATCCATTTTGTCGCGCATGTCAACCAAATTTCTTCCAAAAAATCGTTCCGTGTTTTTCGGCTTCTCGTTTGCGCTTTTGCGTGTGTCAAAATAATTTAACATTTCATTTTCAATTTTTGAATTCGTTCCGCCACGTCCCGTTGGGCAGATTCAAGCATTTGCTACTATCGGCGACTATTTGCGAGTATTTTATTCCATCGCCCGAATCGTGCTCTCAATAAACGCAATCTCGTCTTCCGTCAGCTCATACTTCTTGTATAGTTCTTCATCCGTCCAAGATTTGCTGAAATCTTGCAAGGGAACAAAGCGATATGTGCTGCTGGGCGTGTGCTGTGAAATTTTGCAAGCAGATACCAGAACCCGGAAGAATCTTGTTTTAAGATACGAAATGAAATTCATCGCTTCGCTCTCTGTTTTGAATGGAACATAGAGGAAAGTCTGTGAACACACAGCAGTTTCACCGATGTACTCGGGCTTTCCCACAACATACGGATCATTGCCAGAGCCAGCCGCTTCAGGAATAAACACCTTGGGACAGTCAATGTCCCCCGTATTCTTTTTGATGCTTTCTCTGGAAACATAGGCAATCGTCCGAACCATATTGTCAAGATACAGCAGTTTCACATTATGCTCTGGTGCAGAATCTTCATAGACCATCGTAGCATTCTTTCCGCTCGTCTTGGGGTTCGTCGGAATACCAAACGGCGTATCGTTAGACACAATCGTTGAAATGGTGTCCGTCTCCGCGGTGCCACTCATAACTTTCTTGACGATATTCGCAAGTTCCGGCTCACGCACCAAAATGTCAAGGTCGTTCAGACTTCTGGTCGTTGTTTTTTCCTTGCCATTCTGTGCAAGGGTGTACTCACAATCTCCATCATACCTGTTATCAATCAGGTAATAGCACAGACCGCCTTTAATATCGACTGTTGGGAAAATATCCTGTGAGGAAGGATAGACATACATCTTACGAATTTTACGATTCGCAAGCATCTGTGTGCGGAAGTCTCCCAGCAAATTCTTTCTTCCAGCAGAAAACCAACGAGATGGGATAATCAAGCTAATATAATGTGGCTCTACTTCCTCTGCCAGAGATGCAAAATACTGGTAGATGGGCGCATCATTCGTTCCGCCAGAGCCACCCATAAGCTGATACGGCGGATTGCCCACAATGGCGTCAAATTTCATGGGCTTTCCCTCCTTTCCCCATGTGTCGGTGCGCTGCAGCTTCTTTGCCAGACGCTGCGGGTCTTTTTCCATCCGTTCCAGCAGGTGCGGAATGTAGGTGGTGTTGACCGTCCACTCCTGATAGCCCACCAGCGTCCGCCGGGTGATGCTTTCTGCCATCCGGGTCTTGCACAGAACGAAAATTTGCTGCTCCACGGTTTCCCGCCAGAGAGCCTGTGTCTGCTCCAGCGGCAGCTTGTCCTCCGGCGCGGGCAGCTTCATAGCGTACAGGCTGTATGCCATATACAGAGGATACAGGCCGGATTTGGAGTTCATCTCCAGTATCCGTGCCTCCGGGTTGAGGAAGATGTCCTCGGTGACCTGCCCCTGATCCACCAGACGAGGCTCCTCCAGAACCTCCTGCGAGTCGAACTGCTCGTTGAGGAAGCAGTAACCGCCCACCATGCTGCTCAGATGAAGGTTCACCACCCGCCACGGGGTCAGAACGGTTTCCTTGTCGGGGTTGCGGAAGTGGCTGAAGATCTCGGCAATGCGCTTCACGCGCTCAGTAGGCGGCAGCTCGTCCGCAGCCTTTGCCATGCGGCGGATTCGCAGACCTGCTCCGCTGACCACATCCTCGTCATAGTATTTCAGCAGCTTGCGGAACAGAGCAGTGCTTACTCCTTTTGGCATGAACTCCTGCCAAGATTCAGGGTCTACCAAGTCGATAAAATCCGCCATGTGGATTTCTTCGGTCAAATCGACCTTTGCGCCGTAAATCAACAGCGGCAGACGAATCGAAACATTCCGCAGCAGCCGGATGACCTTATCGCGCTCCTTGCGCTGGTCTTGCAGCTTTTTGAGCAGTTCTTCGTCCTCTTTGCTGCGCTCCCGCTTGGGCTTGTTGGAGAGCTTGGAGGCTTCTTCGTACTCTTCGTTGGTCAATCCTTGATTGTTGATGTGGATTTTTGTCTCTTTCTTGGCGGCTTTCTGCTCGCTGAGCTTGTCGGACAGGGTATGGAACAGCTCCACATCTTCCTCATCCATCACCATGCCGGTATCCTGCTTGTAGACCGATTCATCGTCAAAGCCGCTCTTGATGGCCTTGTCCACGGTCAGCCGCTTGATTTGGCGCATCATCTTCGGTACGCTGTACTCGGTCATTTGCGTACCGTCCACGGCAATCACCGGGCAGAAGTTCAGGAATTCGCCCAGAGCCTTACGGTATTCTTCCTCGTTGGTTTTGCCACGTTTGGTGACGCGGTTGACCTCGGAAAGAACATTCAGTGCGCGGTCGGGCGCAAAATCAAAGACGTAGCAGCGTTCTTTCTGCTTGCCGTCCAGCACTCCTGCCGACTGCACCCGGAAAATGGTCTGCATATAGCCGGGCGCAGCCGTGCTTGCCGACCCGGTCAGCATCATCACAGCCGTCCACTCCGGCACCGTCACGCCGGTGGTCAGCTTGCCGCAGGAAATGGTAATGGTATAGCGGTTCGCTTTGATGACCTGCTTTACCAGCGTCAGGGCGTTGTCGTAGGGCATTTCGGCATCGCCGTCGCCTGCAACGTTGGCCACCTTATAGGCTCCAAACACAGGATGCTCTTTCAGCAGCTTGCTCAAGGCACTGGCTTCTTTCACGCCCGGAACCATCCAGAGGGTATGCCGGAACATCTCCCGGTACTCCGGCGTGGAGTAAGGATAGTTGCTCTCCGGGTTCTCCGAAGAAATCAGGTCCAGAAAGCTGCGCACGTCGGCCTCGTGGACAAAATCACCCACCTGTGCGCCAGCAGGCAGAGGACGAAAATCTCGTGCAGGGTCGCCCGTCCACACCCGGAAAAACTCGGTAAAGTTGAACGCCATCTCCAAGGTCTCGTAGCGGTAGGAGGTAGGCAGACTTTTCCCAAGGTCAAAGGTCAGGATGCGAAGTTCCGGCAGGTCTGCATAGGGGTTATGATCGCCGGGGTGCAGGGTATCCCACTCCCGCTTGCGCTTTTGCTCCATGACGTAGTCCCATGTGTAGACGTTGTTCTCGTACTTCTGCATCAAATTGTACGGCGTGCCGGATAACTGCAGAACCTTGGGAGCCTTGCCGTTCTTTTCTGCTTCCAGCAGAGACTGCACCTTCTGTCCCCGCTGGGTCTGGGTGCCCTCGTGGGCTTCATCGTAAATCACGAGATCCCAATCCATATCGAAAACAGCGTTATTCTTGTCAAACTTTCCATCTGCCCGCTGAGAGCCACGCAGGTCCTGCATGGAGGCAAAGTAAACAAAAGCCTTGCCGGAATTCTGGTAGGCTGTCAGGTTTGCATCGTTGCGTGCATCCATTGCCGCATCGTAAACGGACGAATCCGTATCGAAACGGTCTTTCTTCAGGAAGGCACGGTTATCTCCTTCGCCAAAAATCAGGTCAAAATCGTTGCGCCAGCCATCCTCCACCACCGGGCGGTGGGTGACCACAATCACCTTCTGATAGCCCGCTTTTTTGATGAGCGCATAGGCCGTGACCGTTTTGCCGAAACGCATCTTGCAGTTCCAGAGCATCGAGTTCTGCTTGCGGAAAATCGTCAGCGTCCGATTGACGCAATCTACCTGTTCGTCACGCAGGGTAATAGCTCTCTTTTTGGGCGCAGCAGGGACAGTCTGCGGCAGAAAGCTGGTCTGCCCTTCGCTCTTTTCGGCAGCAGTCAGCGCCGTGCGGCCTTCCTTGACCGCCTGAATTGCACGAATGGCAACGGACAGCGGCACCTCAAACCATTCGCTCGTACGGTCAGAAAACCAGAAATTCTTGGATGTATAGCCGGAGCGGTATAGCACATCATGGACACGCTTGTCCCGGAACAGCGAGGTTTCTACTTCGCCATCCGAAAAGGTCACGACCTTACGAGCCAGTTCGGTATATTGCAGGTCGTAAGCAACCATAGCGGTTTTCGTGTAATCATCAATCCGATCACGCGCAGCCTGATTCAATTCCTCGCAGTTGGGCGGAAGCTGTTTATAGCTCTTGGTGCTGTCAAATGTGGTGTCACCAATTTTCAGATATCCTTCATGATCCTTGTCGTGAATCGCAAAGATATAAATCAAGCGGTACGACATTGTAGGCTCATACGCCGCCATTTGCTTTTCCTCCTCTCACCATTGAAAGAAAAGTCATCGTCTGATTGGAACGCCAATCCTTTATGATGCTGTAAATCCCGTTGTGTGCCCGGATATTTCCGCTTTTGCATCCGGGGCAGAGGTCAATTTGTTCCTCACTGCCGAACCAGCTGATAATTTCAATTTTGTTTTCCTTACAGCTGCCCGGAACTACATACTTTGTGCCGTCCATCTGCCAGAGGTTCCACGCAATGATGTTAGCGATCACCTTCATCTGCCGCAGGTGGGGAAGTTTGCCAAAGCGTTCCAGGTAAACCTCCACGAAGGTCACAAACAGGTTTTCCCGTGCCAGCAGCAAGCTGTCGCCCTGATACTCAAAGCCGTACACGCTCTGGAACGCCCGCTTTGTCCATGTGAACCATTCTTCTTCGGTATCCGTGTTTTCACTCACAACACGCAGCTTGCGGTCCAGCAGGCCAATTCGCTGGGAAATGGGAATGGTTTCGCCCGTTACGGTGTCGTAGCGGCTTACCAGATAGGGAGCCTCGCCGCAGGAGATTTCCAGCCGTTGTGCATCCACATATTTCTGCCATGTGTGCTGACGGTCATCCGGGAAGATGATTTTATCGGTGGTAGCTTTCCACGACATCTCCTTCTGGATGTTGAAAACATCCTTCCTGCCAAACCACTGCTCATCTACCAGATTGTTCTGTGCGTTGCAGATCCAACTGGGGGTAAACACCTCTGCTTTGTCACGGGTGCGGTTGGTCTGGTGCTCCAGTGCTTTTTCCACTCTGGGCTGAATCAGGCTGTCCTGTTCGCCTGTAACCAGCTCCGGCAGGATTTCTTTTTTGAAGCTGTATGGTTCGCCCAGTTCAGCGTAATCATCGGTTGCCCAGATGATGTTTTTCTTGGTGGTCTTGTCCTGAAGCAAAATCTCAAGGAGGGTGCGTTCATGATCCAAAAGTTCCTGCTCCAACAGGTCAATTCCTGCAATGCTGAACATCCGCCGCCCTCCCTTCAATTTGTTGATGGTACTATAATAACACACCTTTCGGGGTTTGTGAATGTGTACCATCCACCGTTTTCATCAGGGCACCCCATTTTCCAGTGCCCTGCCGGGAAGAATCCAAAGAGCGGCGGAACGCTCGTTGGCACACGACTTTGCTTGCAAAGTCTAGTGTGTTATACCTTTGTGATTGGAAGATAAGAAAAAATCCGAACCCATTTCCAATTTGGAAAATTGGGTTCGGATTATACTGGTCTGGTGCGGTAGATGGGACTGGATTCTCACGGCTCGACGCCGTTCGGTCAGCGCCGCTCTCAGGCCACACTGTGGCCTGATTCACTACGGCTTCTTCAAGTCCCACGCGCTTCGATTCTTCGTAAGCAAAACAAAAAAGCCTTCGGTTCTCTCGAAAGCTTTTGCTGGTGCGGCAGATGAAACCGAATCCGAACCAGAAGAGTCTGCTTCCGTGACTTGTCTTTCGATGAATTTTACATGCTGGTCATCGGAAAATAGCAGATATACCTGTCAGCCCCATATTATGGGCGAGTACAACAAACTGGAATTTATCAAGACCTTTGCACTTTTATGAAAGACATGATTGTAATAATCACGATTACAAGATATATTCCGCCGCTTGTCCATGCAGTAAGCGTACGCATTCCTTCGGTCATTCCGCCATTTGCAATGATTAAAGCATTTTGCAAGGATAAAACGGCAACAAGTGCGTCCGTCATATTGATCATTCGGAGTTCGAAAAGCAGAGATTTGTCCTTTTTCCTTGATTTACGGAAATGAACGATGCTTATCGTGATGCGATATGTTGTATAAGTCGCCATAGCAATTGCGGGTATCAGGCCATAGGTATAGCTTCGCTCGCCGCTCACCATAACATAAATCGGTCCTATCAAAGAAACATCCATAACCAGCAATAGCAGATATGTTATCATGCGTATTGTTTTTTTATTCTTTCGTCTTGTTCCTATCAGAATCGCCCGAATTGTGGCAAGAAGCAGATAGTAAACGCAGATTAACCCGTGCCACTGCGATTGATATACAATTCCGAGAGCACCGTTATAAAGTGCAAACACGATGCTGATTAAAGTTGAAATTGCGGACGAAAACATAGTAGTCGCTTTCCCATGTTTTCTGAAAGTCCTTGATTCGTTGCTTCATTGCAACTCTCCGCTTTTGTTGTTCGGCCGGATACAGTGAAGCATAACCGTTTCAATTTCCTCAACCGACTCTCTACATCCGCCGTTGATCCATTCGCGGACGATAGCCATTGAGCCGTTCACGAAAAATGCAATCCAGTATTTTTGCTCAGTTTCAGGAATGTGAAAACGCTTCATAATCGGTCGGAGAACAAAGTCCGATATACCGCTGTATTGCGCCTCTGTCTGCATACAGGATGGGTTCTTATATACCGCCCTGAACAGAGATTGATTCTCTTTGAAAAAAGTCAGATACGGTCTTAAATAATCGGAACTAATAAAGACAAGATCATCAAGCGGTACGGTTCCAATACTGCCGATAAAATCGTTAGGCTTCTTTGCAAACGAATCAAAAAAACGCTTTTTGATATTTTCAAGACATTCCGACAGTAAATCGTTTACCGTTTCATAGTGAAGATAAAAGGTTGACCTGTTGACACCTGCTTTTTCGCAGATTTCTTTAACGGTGATATATTCGTAGTCCTTGACTTCAAGCAACCGTATCAACGCCTCGTCCATAAGAAGGGCAGTATTAAAATACTTGCTTTCCGACTTATTCATTCAATACCGCCCCCTTTGTTTTTATTTGTCTGATTCGCTGATTTCTTTTGCAAGTGTCATAATCTCAAAAGCGTATTTTTTCTTTCCGGATGCAAGCAATTTCTTATAGATTGGATAGTTTACGCTCACACCGATGATACCGACTGTGCCAATAATGATACCTGCGACCATTGAAAGTGTTGTGCTTCCACCGATTACCCCCATAGCAAGGCACATTCCGATGCCAAACACGAGCGACATTATTATGCCGAAAGAATATGTGAATATGGCAGCCGGGAGCTTTGCCCTTGCATCTAACTTTCTAAGTGCCATAACCTTTGATGTGTCCTTGGGTGCATATTCGTTTGCGATTGATTCTGCAAAAATCTTGTCTGTGTTCATGGTTGAACCTCCGTATAATAAATTTTTATTCAGCGACAGTGCGCACCTGTCATATCTGATGGTTTTATTATAC
>ERZ826016.1541-NODE-1541-length-21392-cov-25.419365_pt1 | contig 21392 bp, 20 predicted proteins | sample MGYA00519872_ERZ826016 | MGnify/ENA primary metagenome ERZ826016 (study PRJEB31778, sample SAMEA3449218) | human gut metagenome | biome: human gut; feature: human-associated habitat; material: faeces | place: United Kingdom | collected 2010/2012 ... | reverse complement strand
CGCCTCCATGCCGCCCGCCGCGATATGGACAACGTGGTATTTCTCTTTCTTGAAACCGCTGATTTTCGCCTCCCGGTCAACCAGCATTTTTAAGGTGGGTGTCTGCACCCGGCCCACGGTCAGGGTCTTGTGGTAGAGGATGGAGAAAAGGCGGGTGGCGTTAATCCCCACCAGCCAATCCGCCTGCGCCCGACACAGGGCCGATTGATACAGGTTGTCGTAGTCGGCCCCCGGTTTCAGGTTGGCAAAGCCGTCCCGGATGGCGTTATCCTCCATGCTGGAAATCCAAAGGCGCTGGAACGGCTTTTTACAGCCTGCCATCTGGTAGACAAAGCGGAAAATCAATTCTCCCTCCCGCCCGGCGTCGGTGGCGCACACAAGGCCGGTCACGTCGGGGCGCTCCATCAGGGAACGTAAGGTGTCAAACTGCTTTTTCTTCTCGTCCGGGATAATGTACTGCCATTCCTGGGGTAAAATCGGCAGGTCGTTGTAGGCCCATTTCTTAAAGCGGGGGTCATAGGCCCCGGCGTCGGCCAGGGAAACCAGGTGGCCGATACACCAGCTCACCAGATAGCCGTTTCCCTCAAAGTAGCCGTCCTGTTTTTTGTCGGCCCCGATTACGCCCGCAATGCTGCGGGCGACGCTCGGTTTCTCTGCGATCACTAACTGAATACTCATTCCTCGTCCTCCTTACTCGGTTCGTCCTCGTCCATCAAAAAATCCTCTAAGGGCCTGGGTTCCACCTCTCCGGTGCCGTCCTCATCCTCCGGTGCCGGTTCGTCCTCGTCGTCCTCGTCCTCGCCAAAATCGTACTCGTCCAGGTCGTCATTTCCCTTGGTATTGTCTTTCGGCTTCTTAAACTTGAAGAAGTAAAGGGCCGCGCCGCCGCCCATCAGCACTATCACAAGGAACACCACAAGGCCGCCCATGCCGCTGCTCTTTTCTTCCTCCTGGGGTTCGTCCGCCTCCGGCTCCGTGGCTTCCGCCTCCGGGCCGGTGCAGGCGGTCAGGTTATTCTTGCAGACAGGGCAGGCCGTATTGACGGCCCCGGCCTCACACTTCGCCGTACAGGTGCAGGTTTCCGGCACAGCCTCCCCGTCCTCGGTCAAGGCCATCAGGTCGGCTTCGTCCACCTGGTTCAAGAAATGTACGGTCTGTTCGCCCTCGTCGTCCCGGTCGATAATCAGGTAAAAGGTATTGCCCGCCTTGGTTTGCAGGGTGATAAACTGCTTACCGCCGGTGGTGCCGATGTCGTCAATGAGCGACAGGTTCCCGTCCGGGGTCAGGGCAAGGCCGCCGCCCGTCAAGCCGCCAAACTGTTCCAGCAGGGCGGAAAGTTCCTCCCCGTCCAGGGAGAGGGAAAAGCCGTCCCCGCCGGTGGCGTCCCCGGCGTCGCTCACGGCCAGATAATCGCCGCAGACGTAGCCCTCACGCTCCGGCAGGAGGATTTTCACCCACCCGTTTTCCTGGGTTTCGATCACTTCCACCTGGGTTCCGTTGGGAAGCTGGGTAAAGGCGGTGTTGTCCGTCCCCGCGCCGGTGCGGACGTTTAATTTCCCGCCGTTGGTGGTGACAATGCCGGTCTGCCTGGGGGCGTCGTCCCCGGTGTCCCCGCCGTCCGGGGTGGAGATTTGAATACCATCCTCGGTGACGGTGATCTTCACCTGGGAACCAAAGAGGGAGGAAAGCAGGTCGGCGGTTTCCTCGTCGGTCATGGCCTCCGGGCCGGTGCCGTTCTCGTCCTTTTCGTTGTCAGGGGTGCCGCCCTCGGCGTCCTCGGTGTCAAGCTCTATGCCCCCGGTGACGGGTTCGCCGGTTTCCTCCGGCAGCGGCTCCGGGCTGGGGTCGCCGCCCCCTGCAAGGGCGGTGGTGGAAAAGGCCGTGAGGCACAGCAGGGCGGCCAGCGTCGCGGCAAACGTGCGAATGATTTTCTTATTCTTCATCGGCGCTATCCTCCTGTTCAAACTCCGGCTGCGGGGCCGGGGGCGCCTGCAAAGCGCCGCCCCGGACAAAAGCCGCAAATTCCTGCGGGGTCATGTTCAGGCCCCGGACAAGCTGGACGATCTGCATATTTTCCTGTTCGGTCTTTGCCGCTTCCAGCTCCCGAAGCTGTTTCTGCAATTCCGCGATCTTGCCCTTGGTTTTCTCAATGTCCCGTTCGATACGGTCAAGTTTGTTTGCTGCCATAGTCAAAAACTCCTTTCTGGCGTCAAGGTAGACGCCCATAGCAATATAGGTGCTGCTGCCAATAGCTTGAATTTAGGTTCGTGTAAGAAATGGGGTCGCCGCAGTGCAACATGACGGAGTTCCCCACATACAATCCGACGTGGGACACGCCGGGGGTGTCGTAGGTTCCCACAAAAAACACCAGGTCGCCGGGTTTGGCCTGGCCTGCGGTGACGGGGGTGCAGATGTTATATAGGCCCTGGGCCGTCTGCCGCCCGACGCTCCATCCGCTGTGATTGAGTACCCAGCTTATAAAGCCGGAACAGTCAAAGGACGTGGACGGGCTGGAACCGCCCCACACATAGGGATAGCCCACATACTTGTCCGCCTCCGCGATCATGGCCGCAAAGGTTTCATCCTCCAAAGCCTCCGGGGGGATTTCATAGTAGGTCGGCTCCTTGACGGTGGAGGCGTTGGGATAGCTGCCGGTGGGGAACAGGTCAGGCCGGTTCCCTAACGTCTGCATATAGGCCGCGTACATACTCAATTCATCCTCACCCATGATGGAAACAGGCAGATGGGATAAATCGTTGTTGACGAGCTTCACGTTGCAGATGTAGTAGGTGTAGGGAACCTCCACCTCGTACTCGTTGCCCTCGCTGTCCGTCCGGGTTTCGGTGCGGTAGCGGGTTTCCGTTTCAATGGTCTGCGTCAGGGTGTATTGCTTCTCAAACAGCATGGCAAGGTCGCCCTGCACGCCGTCCAGGGTAAACACGCCCTCATGGAGTGCCGCCAGGATGGAAGTCAGCACATAGGGGTCATGGCCGATCTCGTCCAGGTCAAAGCGGTATTCGTCGTAGCCGGGGTGCAGGCTTTCGTAGTTGTCAAGCTCATGCTGCAAATCCGCCTCCAAATCGGAGTAAGCGGCCTCGGCCCCCAGCATATCTTCATCCTTGGAGAGATAGGAGGTGGCCGCAAGGCCCGTCCCGGCGCTGCCAAACATGGCGGTGCAGGATTGCAGGCCGCCCATAATCAGCAAAAGCATAAGGCCCACGCCGCCAATCAGCAGCACCCCTTTCCAGTGCCGGGCCACAAAGGAAGCGGTCTTTTGGCTCTCCTTGGCGGCTCTCTTGGCTGCGGCGGCGCTGTTCTTGGCGGCATTGGCTGCGGCTCCCGCCGCTCCTTGGGCCGTCTGGCCTGCCGCCCGCGCTGCCCTGGCGTATTCCCGCTTGATTTTTTGTTTCTGCCAGAGGCGGGAAACGGGGTTTTTCACCGCCTGGGCCATTTCCGGGTTATCCCGCAGGGACTTTTGATACACAAACTCGGCGTTGGCAGCTATGGACTTTTGTTCCGCCCTGGCTGCCGCCCGGTAGGGTTTCAGCTTGTGCCGCCGTCTGGCGCTGCGGATGGCCTTTCCCGCCTGCCGCTCCGCCAGTTCTTCCCCCTTGTGGCCGCCCTCCACACCCACGTTTTCCTGTTCAACCTCATGGATTTTCCCGTGGAGGTAAAGGCCCGCCTCCTGTACGGGGCGGCTGGCCGGATGGGGTTTCAGCTTGGGCGGGTCTTTCTCCACTTTCTCAAAGTGAAGTTTGTTGACCGCCCGGCCCCTGGCCGCGTCATAGACGGTTTCTTTGGTAAGCACACGCTTTTGGGGAAGCGCCTCCCTTGCCGCGTCCAGCTTGTCGGCCCGTTTCTCCGCCTTTTGGATATAGGGGGCCAGCTCCGGGGAGGCCCGTTCCTCGGCGGTAAATTGCAGGCGGGAGGCAGGCCGGTGGAGGGCTTCTCCTCCCTCGGCCACCACCTTTCCGGCGTCCCTGGCCGCCTGTTTTGCCTTGTGCCGGTCATGGACAGCGCCCGCCCGTTCCAGCGCCTTTTCCGCCGCACCGCCCGGCTGGGCGGTAAGCTCCTGTTCGGCCTCCCGGCTGGATATGTTGGCGCTCTCGCCGGTGGTCTGGTTATCCAGCGTCAGCCCGTCGCGGGTCATGCGCTGCGTCACCTTGTCACGGGGTTTTAACTGCTTCATGGGCCGTCGCCTCCTTTCCAGGCCCCGCCCCTCATACCGTTTCCCCCTCGCCTAACCGGGTCGTCATGATCTGGTAAAGCTGGGTGTGTTTCGGGATGGGGTTCTTAAAGGGCAGAATGACGTTCTCATAAATCAAAAGCCCCTCGCCGGGTTCGGAATTGTCCACATACCGTAGCTGCTGGGGAGAGATGTTTAGCCGCTCCGCCAGGATTTTGCGGTCGCCGGACGCCTGGTTTAGCAGGCAGATAAAGTCGCTGTTTTCCAGGATATTTTCAATTTCCGGGGAGGAAAGCAGGTCTTTGACGTTCTGCGTGGCACCTGTCGGGACGCCGCCCCATTTCCTAAAACGCTTCCAAATCTCGCAGGAAAAGGCCGCCGTCTGTTCCTCCCGCAACAGCAGGTGAAATTCGTCGCAGAAGAACCAGGTTGCTTTGCCCTGGCTGCGGTTCTGCGTCACCCGGCCCCATATCTGGTCTTGGACGATCAGCATACCGATTTTCTTTAACTGCTTTCCTAACTCCTTGATGTCAAAGGCCACAATCCGGCTGTGGATGTCCACGTTGGTACGGTGGTTAAAGACGTTCAGGGAACCAGATACATACAGGTCAAGGGCCTGGGCCACCCGGTCGGCCTCCGGGATATGCTGGTCTAACAGGGCTTTATGCAGGTCGGAAAGGATTGGCATATTTTCCGGGCGGGGGTCTGCCAGGTAGGGCCGGTAGATCACCTGCACCGCCCGGTCAATCACCGTCTTTTCGATGGCCTCCAAACCGTTCTTGCCGCCCATGACAAGCTCACAGAACGACAGCACGAAATCGCTTTTTAAGGCCAGCGGGTTTTCATCCTCGGAATAATTCAGGTTGATGTCCAGCGGGTTCAAGTAGGATTTGCTGGTGGGCGACAGCTTTACCACCTGGCCGTGAAGCCGCCGCACTAAGGGATAATACTCGGCCTCCGGGTCACAGATATACACGTCGTCCTGCGTACAGAGGAACACGCTCAAAATCTCGGATTTACAGCTCATGGACTTGCCGGAACCGGGGGTGCCTAACTTCAAGCCGTTGGGACACCGCGCCCGTTTCCTGTCCAGCATAATCATGTTGCCGGTCTTGGCGTTGACGCCGTAGTACATGGCGTTGCCGCCCTGAAAAAGCTCCTGGGTCACAAACGGCACGAACACGGCCACGCTGGAAGTCGTCAAAGACCGTTCAATCTTGATAAGGTTGGTCCCCAGGGGGAGGCAGCTCATTAAGCCCGCTTCCTGCTGGTAGTCCAGCCGCACCAGGGAACAGTTGTACTTCTGCGCCACGCCTGCGGCCCAGAACACATCGTTTTCCAGCTTTTGCCGGGTGTCGGCGGTGTTCAGCACCAGAAAGGTGATCTGGAACATCCGCTCATTCCGGCTCTGCAAGGTCTTTAGCAGCTCCTTGGCGTCCTGGCCGTAGGTGGCAAGGTCGCTGGGAAGAATGTCCATGTCGTAACCGCTGCGGACGGCCCGTTTCTGCTCCTGGATTTTCATGGCGTCCAGGTCGGTGATCTTGCGCTTGACCGTCTTAATGGCCTCGCTCTGGTCGATGGCCTGCACATGGAGATTGACGGCAATCCCGTTTTCCGTGTTGAGGAAGTCGGCCAGCATTTCGTCCGACAGCTCCGGGGAGAGGATTTGCAAAAAGCTCACCGCCCCGTATTTCCCGCCCAGGCCGAACATCCGGGAGTTCCCGAAGCGGAACGACGACGGGGCGATAAAATCCTTGGTAGAGAGGCCGGAGGGTGCCAGCCACTTCCAATCGAATTGAAATGGCTCCCCGTCCGGGTGGAACAGGCTGTGCATGACTTCCAGCCGGTCTTTGGCGTCCAGCGCCCAGGCCACGGCCCCCATGCTCTTGAAGTAACCTAACAGGTCGGTTTCAATCCGGCGAAGCCTGGCGCGGGCCATTTTCAGGCTGTCCGCCTCAATGGTGAACGTCAGGAATTTCCGTTTCGTCAGGCCGTTGTTGCCGCTCACAAGCTGGTCTTGCAAAATCCCGGAATACTCCGCCCGGATGTCGTCGAAGTCGTCCCCCTGGGCCTTGATTTCAAAGCTCCTGGCGTACTGCCGGGGGTCGATCTTGCGGTTTAAGAAAGAAAACTGGACGTGGATAGAGGCGTCCAGGTAGTTGTAAAGGTCGCACAGGTTTTCAAAGATGGCCGTCTTGGTGTCCGCCTGCGCCAGTTGGTAGCTGATGTCCGCAAACTCAATGCACTTGGAAAAGGTATTGGGCGTCACCCGGCACACGCCGTCCTGGTACATGGCCTCATAGGGTATGCTCTCCTGGGCGGAATGGGGCTTGCCGTCGCCCTTATACCTGCGGATGACGGCCTGGATTTCTTTTCGTTCGGCGCGGGTCAGCTTTACCGGCGCTTTTCCCGGCGTTTCGTTCCTTTGCTCTTTGGACAATGGCATTTACCTCCTTTTCCATTTGTCGCTGCCGCACAAGGGCAGAATAGGCGTTGTTGGTCTGGTAGGGCCGCTCTTTCGGCAGGAGAAAGCAGCACTTGATGATCTGCCATACCACCACTTCAAGGGGCTGGCCGTGGCGCTCGTAAAGCGCCATGAGAAAGCCCGGAAGCATGACAAAGACCATGAGAAGCGCCGCCGCGCTGGTGGGGACGCGGCCCCGTATCAGCAAAAAAAGCGGGACGCCTACAAGCAGCGCACCGCCAAAACAGATCAGTTGCCGTTTGGTAAGTCCAAACACCACCTTGGATTTCACGCGGGTAAAATCCTTGGGGACAGTTACATAAGCCAAAAAATATCACCTCGTTTCTTCCTGTCCGGCCAGCAGCTTTTTCACCGGCTCGTAGTCAGAAAAGCTCTGGACGGCATGAAACAATCGTTTGTTATTCACCCACCGCTGCAAGTGGCGGGTGATGGGCGGGGCCGTTGGTTTCTCGTAAATCATCACATAGGGGTCATACCCCAGGCCCCGCAGGGTTTCCACCCGGTACAAGTCCTGCTCGTGGGTGCTGCCGTAGTTCGTCAGCATATACACGCGCCGGTTCCGCCAGTTCTTAATGGCCGTCTGCTCGGCAAAGCGCCGGAAGTATGGCGTTAAGTCCTCGTTGGGGTTATCCCAGGCGAAGTGAACGGCCTTTGTCCGCACACGGTTGAGAAGTGTGGTATTGTCCAGGGTTATCAGGCGGATGTCAAGGCCCTGGGTGAAGTCCACCAGCGCCCGGCTCTCGGCAAGCTGCACCAGCAGCCGTTCATGGTCGGGGCAGGCCAGCAGGTTCGCGTCCATCAGCTTGATTTCCGGCTGGCCCCGCCAAAACTCGGAGAGGTCAGCCACTTTCCGGCTTTTGCGGCCCTCCTTGCCGCCCACAATGCAAAATCCGCAGCCCCTTGGACAGCCCCGGCTTAAAAAGCCGTAGGCGGTTTGGGAATACTGCGGATATAGCTGGTAGTCCGGGTAGGTATGCTCGATCTCGTCCGGCAGGTCGGGGCCTGGGCCGTAGCCGGTGCCGCCCTTTATCACCGTCCCGGCGTTGGTAACGGCAATGGTATCCTTGGAGTAGGTGTCCGTAAACACCCGGCTCTTATAGACCACATCGAAGTAAAACAGCGGGTTCCACCAAAGCACTTGATGGCCCTGGGCCTTGTGGTAGGCGGACAGCTTCATCAGGCACAGGTTCGGGAAGTTGTGGGAGTCCACGTCAAGTAGTCCAATGCGGATTATCCTCACCTCCCGTCAATGGGCCTGAAAGACTGCCTTACTGATACTGCCGGTTTTGAACAGGCAGAAGCAAAGCAGAACCGTATAGCCCATGCAGCCCCATATCGCGCCGGAAATGTCCTCCGCTGTGCCGATCTCCTGTATCAGCACCGCGTAAATGCCTACCACCACCATGATTAAAAAGGCTTGGAAGCCCAGCGCCAAAAGGGATTTCAGATAGTTCTGGCCCATGCCGCGCCACTCGGCGTTCCCTATTGTGGCAAGGGGGATAGGCCCCAGGGCGGTCACGGCGTATATTTCAATCATTCTCCCATAGGTCACAAGGAAAATGCAGATAGAAAGAACATTCATCGTCAGCCCCACAACAAGGGTCTGGAACCACAGGCCCAGAAGCGGCCCGATGTCCATTGCTTCCAGTTGCGCTTCCAGGTCGGGAATGAGGGTGTCAAAGTCAATGCTGGTTTCCCCGATAATCACCCCGGCGCTCTGGTTGACGACGGCTTGGGTGGCGTCGAAAACGCCCATGACGATGTTCCAGGTGTTCGTCACAATGAGGATGGCGAACGCGCTCTTGAACATCCAGCGAAAGAACATGGAGCTGTCAAAGTCGTGCATATTGTTCTTTTCCACGATCATTTCAATCAGCTCATAGCACATGATGATGGCAAGGATGGCCGCCGCGATAGGGACGATCACCGTTTCGGACAGGGATTGCAACATATTGAAAATGCCGCCGTTCCACGCCTGGGGCGTCGTCCCCACGTCGGAGGCGATTTCCCCGACTTTGGTATTGACCGTGTTGAACAGGCCGGAGAGATTACCCATGATACCGTCAATCAAAATGCCTTTTATCCAATCGCCAATGAGATCACCTATCATGCGGGTACACCTCCTTTCCCGCGCCCTCCCTCATGGAGAGGGCGCGGAGGGATAGGTTTATCACGGTTGTGGCTTACGGGGTATCAGCCCAGCAGACCGGACAGCAGGGGAACCAGGGTAATGCCGATCAAGGCAACGCCACCGCCCGCGACGAGCTGCTTGACGCCCTGGCTCTTGCTGGCCGGGTTATCCTGCCCGTACCCCTCCAACAGATTGACGCCTCCCCACACACAGAGCGCACCGCCGAGGCCCACAACGATAGTCTGCAAAGTATCAACCGCACTATTGAAAAAATCCATAAATTACCTCCATAAATTCAGATTGTGATGTGATTTGGTTTCAAAAAAAGCTGCCGGTCATTTGCCAGCAGCAGCGTCACAATCCGCAGGCGGCCCGGAGTTATTGGCCGTCCAGCCATTCCAGCAGGGCAATCCCATAGATTTCAGCCCATGCGTCACACATTTGCTTGGACACTTCCATTTCCATCAGGCGTGCGTCCTTATCCGTCGGTTCTGCAAAGTCATGGTCGATCAGCCATTGCATGGCGACGACAAAGGAAATCAGTCCCCTGTAAAATTCATATTTGGATTTGAAGTATTCCGCAAATGTCCATTCGTCCGAGTGTTCCATAGGTCAGGCTCCTTTCTTTGCCAGCCGCTTCATTCAGCGGCCATATCATCATCCGACAGGTCAATGTCGTACAGCTCAAAGGTTTCATCCTCCGATACCACGCGCCGCTTCTTCCGGCGCAGGGACGACAAATATCTGTCCACGTCAAAGGTGTTCTTCTTGTCGGCGTCGGAAAGGTATTTATAGCGGGGGTGGCGGGTGATGTCGTATTTCTCACTGAAAAACGGCCTTACCCCGCGCACCTGCAAAATACACTTGCCTCCGTCCATCGTTGCGATCTCGTCCTGGCTCATCAACTCCTTTCCCAATTTTTGATAGTTCAGTCCGTGGGAGGTCTGTGCGCCCCGGTTCTCGCTCTGGTTGTAGCTGTCAATGGTTTCTTTCCCCAGCACGTCCGCGATCTCCTTGGCGTTCTTTCCTCTGCCACTAAGGAAAAGCGTACAATCGCAGTTGTCGGAAATGATTTCCGCCGCGTCCTTGTAAATGGCCTTTAGCTGCGATTGGCTTTGCAAAATGATAGAAGCCGAGATTTCCCGGCTTCGGATGGTAGCAATCAGCTTGTCAAAGTTTGGTATCTGGCCGATATTGGCAAACTCGTCCAGTATCAGCCGCACATGGACGGGCAGCCGCCCGCCGTACTTATCATCGGCCCGGTCGCACAGGAGGTTGATTAGCTGGCTCTGCACCATAGCCAGGATGAAGTTAAAAGTCGTGTCCGTGTCGCTCATAATGAGGAACAGGGCCGTCTTTTCATCCCCGATGGTGTCCAGTTCCAGTTCGTCGTCCTCCATCAGCTCCCGCACCTCCCGGATGTCAAAGGGCGCTAACCTGGCCCCGCAGCTAATCAAAATCGAGCTGCGTGTTTTGCCAGCGGATAACAGAAATTTCTTGTACTGTCTAACCGCAAAATGTTCCGGGTCTTTTTCCGCCAGTCGTTCAAACATCAGGTCAACCGGCGACTGAAATTCCGGGTCGTCCTCGCGGGCTTCGCTGGCATTTATCATTTCAAGCAGCGTGGTGAAGTTCATTTCCTCGTCCGGCGCTTCGTACCAGATATAGCCAATGAGGGCGGAGTACAAAAGCCGCTCCGACTTCACCCAAAAATCCTCGGCGCTCTTTTCGCCCTCGCCTTTGGTGTTGCAAATGAGGGTGTTTACCAGCTTCAAAATGTCTTTCTCGCTGTGGATGTAGCGGAACGGGTTATAGCGCATAGACTTGGAAAAGTTGATGGTATTCAGCACTTTCACCCGGTAGCCGCTCCGCACAAGTAGCTGTCCCACCTCCCCGATCAGTCCCCCTTTCGGGTCAGTGATAACAAAAGAGGTCGGGTAGTCCTTGGACACGCATTGCATGAGGTTGGGCTTCACGAAAAATCTTGTCTTGCCGCTGCCGGAACCGCCGATTACCAGCACGTTTTTATTCCGGGCCGTCTTGGGGTCTTTGGGCCGGTTGTTCATGGTGAGGCGTTCCGTCTGCGTCAGGAGAATGTTGTTATCGAAAACCGGGTCGATGTACGGGGCTATATCTTTTGGCCCGCCCCACCGGGCGCTGCCGTATTCCTCCCCCTTGCGGTATTTCTTGGCGTTCTTGCTCTTGCAGTAAACCATCAGCCGCAGGGCGGCGGCACCGGCCACGCCGATCAGCAGGTCAAAGCCGTGGAAGCTGGGGGCCGCGTTTTCAAAGGCCGCCGCACAGCCGTCTGCAAAGTGCAGCAGCTTTTCCGATAAGTCCACACCTGCCGCCAGCCGGTATGCCTGCCCCAGCTTGCCGAACAGGTACACAAACAGCAGATAGGGCAGGTTGGAAATGATTAGTTTCTTGATTTCTGGTTTCAAAGCGACAGCCCCCTTTCCTTGACTTTCTCCTTGGCCCGCTGCTGGGTTTTGGCCGCAGCCTTTTGTTTCAGGGCGGAGAGGGTCTTTCGGATGGAGGGCCGTTCCTCCCGGCTCAACTTCCTGGCGGTAAACTCCTTAAACGCCTGTTCCAGATTGTCCGCCTGCTTGGATTTGAAAATCACGATATAGCGGGGTGGATGGGTGGTACGGTCTTTCCGCAGGGTAAAATCAATGTCGTACTTCTTGGCGCAGGGCTTAAAGAGGCCGATGTTGGCGTCGGTGATCTCGATGTTGGAGAGGGCCGAACCGTCCTTTTTGAGCTGCCGCAGGCTTTGTCTGCCGTGGTGTACCTTGGATTTGCTCTTTTGCCGGGCGGCCAGAAATTTCTTCATGGCCGCCTGCAATGCCTGGCCGGTGAGCTTGCCGGTCTTGATTGCTAACGCTATGGTTTTCTGGTCTACTTCTTCCTGCAACTGCTATCCCTCCTTTGGAAGTCCAGCAGGCAGGCGGCAGGGCGGCTTAAATCCGCACCCGCAGGCCGGAAAGGTCGTCCGTCCGTATGCCGACGAGATACCAGTTCTCGGCCATCTCAATCCGGGTGGGCCTCCACTTGCCGCCTACCATCACGTCAAAGGTTTCTCCACAGTGCAGCCCGCCGTAGTAGTCCGCCAGGTCAAAGCGGATGTCGTAGCGGTCTGCCTGCTCGTCAAAAATCAAGGCACCCTGTTTCATAGGGCCGTCCTCCTTTCAGATTTTCCCGGCAGCCATGTCATGGGCTACCAGGGAAGTGTAATAGTTGCCGATGGTGGATGGGGCGTTGAACAGCGCCGCCCGCAGGTATTGCTTGATGTTGCGGATTTCCGTGGTGTTGTTGCTCATGCAATCCAGCACAAAGCGGATATGTTCACTGTCCAGCTTCATCATCTTGGCCTTTACCAGCTCCGCCGGATAGTCGTCACCGGCAATGCGGATGGTCTTTCGTCTGGTGCAGACGGTTTCCAGTATCAGGTCTACGATCTCGTCCAGACGGTCGCCGTCATGGGGCAGGTCGGATTTGAGAATGTCATAGCTGATATTGTCCTTGATGATTTCCTCATACACCCGGTATGCCTCATTCACATCCTTTCGCTTCCGTTCCGGCGACTGTGCCGCCCTGCCCTCCGCAGGAGAGGGGTTTGGGGAATGGATAGGAATGGAATGGGTACTTGATGGATCAGTAATTGATTTTTCTTTACTTGATATATCTTTATTTATTTGCGTTGGATTTCCCGATACCGGGTTTTCCGGCGTTGGATTATCCGATGTTGGATTTTCCAATACCGGGTTATCCAATCCCGGCGCAGCGTCGTCCGGCTGTACTGGCCGGGGCTGGGGCTGCTCGTAAATGGTATAGACCATATCGGCCATTTTGCCCTTGCCGTCCCGGTTCTGCTGGCGGGTGATGTACCCGGCCTTTTCCAGTTCCCAAACCGCTGTGCGGATGGCGTCAATGCTTTCCCGGTTGATAAGGGAGAGGCCCTTTAGGGTGTAGTCCCAATCTTCGGGCAGGGACAGCATTTGCGAAAGCAGGCCCTTGGCTTTCAGGGACAGGTCTTTGTTCCGCAGGTGATGGTTGGACATCACCGTGTAGCCCCGGTTTTTCTCTACGCGAAAAACTGCCATCTCGTCGTCAACTCCTTTCACTTGGAATGAAACCGCGTCCAGGGCGGTGAGCTTGCCCGGCTGGTAGGGACATTCCTCAAAGACACAAAACTGATATTTCCAGCGCGGGCGGTAAAAGCGGCAGGTGCCGCAATCCTCCGGCGTGACCGCCTCGCCGCTGTCAAAGTGATCTGCGCCCGGCCTTTCCTGCATGAGCTGTTCAAAGGCCCGGTCGGTGCCGGAAGTGAAGTACATAGGTGTCCGCCTCCTTTCTGAATTTGGGCGCAAAAAAAGCGGCGTCCTGTTCTCCCCACAGGGAAAAAGAACGCCGCTCGTGCGGTGTCATATTTTATTTTGCTCTGATGTGCTTGTCTGGTGGGCGCTTCACGGTGGGGGGAGTAAGCGTGTCCGGCTCAATCCAAAAGTAGTAATTTGGTAGTAAATTCGGTTCCCCTATCCCGTGATTTGCCCGGTTTTACGGGCTTTTTTGAGATAATCGGAGTTGTTACAGTAAATAATTAATTGAATGCGGCCATCGGTGACGCAGACTTATTCAGGAAGCAGGAAATGCATGAGAAAGATTTCTATTACTACGATAGGCACAGGTGTTCCCGGAACCATGCAGCGCCATGTCTCGAACTGGCCAATCATAACAAGCGAACCTGTTCCCGCTCCATAGGCGGTATCGGACAGCTTTAAAAGTGCGGCTCCGAATGGTCCTAATATTGCACTTGATATTATAGAGGGTATAAGAATAAGCGGTCTTTTAAGTACATTCGGAAACTGTAATACCGCTGAACCGAAGCCGTGTGCAAATACACCTCCAAGCTTATTGTCACGATATCCGGAAACGGCAAATCCAACCATGCTGCAGCATACCCCGATAGTCGCCGCACCTGCTGCCACACCGGAAAGTCCCAGTGACATGGCAAGCGCCGGAAGGTTAAGCGGCATTACGGCAAACAGTGAGAACAGAACTGCCACAACTATTCCACCTATAATCGGTGAAGCAGCAACATTATAGCTGGCAAGACCTACAATCCAGTATATAAACCTTGTTATATATGGTGTGGCAAAGTATCCGACAAGTGCTCCAGACAATATTGAAGCAAACGGCGTCAATATGAGGCTGAAGCTTGTTTTTTGCGATATAAGCATTCCAATTTCTATGGCTATATAGGCAGCAATAAACGCACCCAGCGGCTCCCCGGAATTTCCAAGTGCCGCCGACCCTAATCCGTGAAACGCTCCAAGCATTCCTGTTATTGCTGCCGAAACAGTCACAAGTGAATCCGCACCGAACATAGCTGCCACCCCCACGCCTATCCCGGCTCCGGTGAGCAGTCTGGCAATATTGCCGAATATAATAAATTGCGCTCCGATGTATCCGCCAATCCACGTTCCAATCTGGACAAATGCAGTCCCCATAATAAGAGTCACAAACATTCCCTGCGTCATCCCCGTGAATCCATCAATAAAAATCTTCTTAAGTACTTTCTTCATATTATTCTGACCCCCATCAAAATAAAGCTTTTATTCTATTTTGTCCATTACACCTTCTATATTTTACAGAATCCACAGCTTTTTTTCAATTGCATAATAAAAAAATATATATGCACAATTAACTTTTACGGTTATAATATAAAATTGATGCCGTTATCCGGCATGAACTAATTAAAAATGGTGGATATCATCTGCCGGAAATGAGGAAACATGTTTCGACTATGGGTAAAAGAATTTAAACACAATCATCTTATACGTGATATGGTAGTCTGCAATGATAACCCTGATATGAACCGCACAAAGAAGGTTTTTTCCGCACTGGATGAGGCCTGTCATGCCTTCGACCTTCAGATACCTGCATGGCTTGATATCAACATAAATGACTTTAAAAAATTCAGCAAGGCTCGTTTCACACAGGACAGCTTTGTTGAACATATAGACTTCGACTATCTCGAAATCCATGTTATTGAGGAGGATTAGAGATGCCGGCAAACGCAGAAAAAAATAGTATCATAAAAAAGATATCCGGATTCATAAAGAAGGAGGCAGTGCTGTGCGCAGCCGCCATTCTCGCTGTGATTTCAATGTTTTTTGTTCAGCCGGACAAGGCTTATGCCGGCTATATCGACTACAGGGTAATATCGTTGCTGTTCTGTCTGATGCTTGTGGTTGCAGGCTTACAGAGCGTTGGGCTTTTCAGGTCACTAGGGTCAATGCTTCTTAGACGTGCAGGAGGCACACGGCAGCTTATCTTTATACTTGTATTTTTATGCTTTTTCTGCTCAATGTTCATAACAAATGATGTGTCATTGATAACCTTTGTACCATTTGCTGTCATGCTCTTAACTGCCTCAGGCATGACAGAACTGCTCATTCCCGTGATAGCATTGCAGACAATAGCCGCCAATCTCGGAAGCATGTTAACTCCTATAGGCAATCCGCAGAACCTTTATCTGTACTCAGGTTTTCATATACCTATACAGGAATTTTTATTGCTCATGCTTCCGCTCACGATTATATCCGCACTACTGCTCGTGGCGGCAATTCTGCTCCTGCAAAATAAGCCTATAGACACTGATACCTCCGTACCGGACAGCCATCTGGACGGGCATGCCCATTTAATAGCTTATCTGATACTTTTTCTGGTATGTATTGCCTGTGTCATACATATAATCGAATATCCCATCATGCTTATCATAACGGCTGTGGTCATCTTCCTCTGCGACAGGAAGCTGTTCACGAAGGTGGACTACTTTCTGCTTCTGACCTTTGTATGCTTTTTCATTTTTATCGGAAATATGGAAAGAATACCCGCTGTTTCCTCTCTGATGAGTCGTCTTATCACCGGGCACGAAGCCTTCGCAGGAATCGTTCTCTCACAGGTCATAAGCAATGTTCCCGCAGCAATACTCTTATCAGGCTTCACCGGCAATTATTCCGCTCTGCTGTACGGTGTCAATATAGGAGGTCTCGGAACCCTTATCGCCTCGCTCGCAAGTATAATATCATACCGCGGTTACTGCACCGCACCGAACGCACGCAAGGGAAAGTATATTCTTGTCTTTACAATATACAACCTTATATTTCTCGCTATATTGTCCGGCGCAGCCTTCCTGTTGCTGTAGGTGCAGACAAAAATTGGGACAGGGGAATTTGGACAGTGGGCTGACCCACTGTCCAAATGAACCCTGTCCCAAGCCCAGAGCTTGCTATTCGTAGCAGTCTTCGCCTCTGCTGTTAGTCCTGTTCTGACTCTTGTTCTCGGACTTGTTCTGTTTCTTGTTCTCAGTCTTATTCTCAGACTTGTTCTGCTCCTTGTCAGCAGACCTGTTCTGCTCCTTGCCATAGTTATAGGACTTACTCTGTTCACTGTAATTTTCGCTCATAATTGACCTCATTTCCACATTTTATTGATGACAGCTTTTGTTCAACATAACCTGTTTTCTGCCACGTCAATAGTATGTGCGATATCAAATCAATCATTCATTAATTACACACATATTTTTTTATTCATATTTCGGGCGGGCTCTGTCTGCTCCATGGAGTACAGACAGCCCTCTTCATCCTCCCAATAAGTGACTATCGACACACTCTTTACCAGCTTTTCATCTGCAACCGCATACTCATCAAATGCCTGCCCCGGCTTTAACATCCGGCACTCCAGCCGGCTTCTCAAAACACATATTCTATGTCCCTTGGGTATGTAAAAATTAACATTATATGCCGGCTGTGTGCCACTGTTCCAGATTCTGAGATAAATTTTTTTATCCTCCTTGCGGATTATCTTTGCCTGGACATAGGCTCCGCTTATGCTTTCGTGCTCTCTTTTTTCTGAATTATAAAGCATCCTGATAACCCTCCATTTTCTTTTTACTTCCCAATCACAGACAACAATACCTACCAATGCTTGTGTCCTGCTTCCGTTACAACTAAATTTTAACAGATGATTATCATAGATAGCTTATAAAGTATTCGACAAAAAAAGCCATCCGCCGACATCATACGCGGATGACTTTTTATCAGGCTCTAATGCTCCTCTATATATCTTACGCAGTAATCTGCAACCTGCTTCACGGTATTGAATGCATTTATCTCATCAGCATTCCACACATGCGGCTTCTGGTAAAACTCAAATGATACTATGACCCTAACCCCATCAGTACATTCAAATCCTGCCTGCGCAAAGCTTCTGACAGAGCTTAGACCAACCATTCTGCCATATTCACTGCTGTCCGGGTAAGAGTAGACATCATTTACAATATATGGCTCCCAGAAGTTAATCTTGCTTTCAATCATCTTCTGATTTCCCTCTATATTAAGCAGACAGCCCTCCGGAATGTCTGAAAGCTGTGCACCGCTCCACTGCGCATATCTTTCATATCCGCCATCGGTACATATACTCATTGAAACTCTGTCAAACCCATACCTGATGGCAACCTTTTCAAGAAGAATATGTATGCATGCCTTAACATGTGCCTTAACCTCGTCTTTATCAGGTATCTCATCCGGCTCCTCATCCTCAAGAAGCTCTATGATATACTCAGCAATCATATCCTCCTGTTCCGAGCTTGCAGCCTCATAACCGGTGACATCTTCATTCGGTTTCTTATAAAATGAGATTTTTCCTGTCTTTTCCCTCTGCATATTCTCCAGTGCTGCTGTCGCTCTCTCGTATATAACATTTTCTATGCCATCATGGTTACTTTCAAAATCTATTCCGGCATATACATCGAGCGGACGGTCAGAAAGCTGCTCCTCATACTGCCGGCCAAGCGCAGCTATCTCTTTCATGCTTCCTGTAACAGACTCTAAAAGCTCATTAGCTCCTGCAAATCCACCCGAAAACAGAGCGAATCTATGTACACCAACCTTACATACGAATGTACCATGTGGGAAGCAGCTCTTAATCCGTCTTAAAAGGCTGATAAAAAGCTCCTCCGATTTAGTTCTGTTAAGCTCACACACAATATTATCATATTCAGGAATATCGACCAGTATACACGCAAGCATAGTATCTGCCCTGTGTTTTTTTACAAAGCGCACAATATCATTTTTGACATGTGCCGGCTCCGAAAAGCCCATCACGTCTATCTTATGTCCCATGATTTCGTATGTATGGCGTTTTTCCTCTGCCTTAATCATATAATCGTGTATATCAGTAACGCGCCCTAATACCTCAACAGCTCCCGTACTATCGTACTTCGTCCTTGCAACCAGTCTATACCAGCGGTAGTCTGCGCTTACATGCAGCCTCATTCTGAATATTCCCTCAATAGTTCCCTCAGCACCTCTTTTTATCTCTGCAGTAAGCTTGAAAAAGTCATCTATATCCTCCTGATAAATCATATTAGCATTAACCATTGCAAAATCAAAATCCTGAAGCCATGAGCCGTACTTTGACAGCTCACTTTTATCCGAATACTGCATAAACTTCTTCGTCTTTAAATCGTATCTGAAAACTATATCTCCCGCAGCCTGTGCCACTTCCCTGAAAATATCTCCCGCTTCTTTCATACCTGTCTCTCCTCCCGAAAATACCCTCTCTGTAAATAAATTCCATAGATCTTTATTCCGTAGTATAGCACAAACAGCGCCACATTAAAAGCTTAATGTGACGCTGTTTTAACAGGTTATACCTTACTCAGCTATAACCATCTTGTTATTCTCTTTAAGATAATCACTTATAATATCGAATATGAAGCTCTCCCTTACGTATTCTTCGCCATACTGCTCAATAAATGCGGCCGCTGAATCGAAGCCGTTCGTTTCGGCAACCTCCTGAGCCCTTGTATTGTATTCCTCATCTGATAATGTCATACCAAGATCCTTAAAAATCTCACATGACATCATAATGTACTTAACCTCATTCTCAGCCATTGAACGGCACTCTGTTCTGAGGTCATCGTCTGTCATATTGTACATGCTCGAAAGGAATGATGCCATATCCATGCCGTAAAGTGAAGCATAATATGTGAAATACTGTACATAGTAGCTATAATAATCGTCTGCTATTGTAGTAACCTTCTCCTCCGGAAGTGACTCGAACGTGCTGTTTTCCATAACCTTAGACCATACTCCGTTAGTATAGTTGGTAAGCTGCTCCTCCTGAGCAGAGGCAATCATCTCATCTGTGAAGCTCTTCTCGTAGTCATCGGCAGATGTGTACTCTCCATTGGTATAAGCATTTACAAGCTCATCACCCCACTCAAGCTCATCCTTATCGCCTTCAATCCAGTTGACAGTAACTACGAAGGTTACTTCCTTGCCTGCAAGCTCTGTATTGACAGTGTAATCCTCAGGGAATGTACACTTAAGCTCATACTCCTTGCCAACCTCAAGACCTGCAAGCTGCTTATCAAGATCCGGGATAAACTTTCCCGAACCGACAGTATACTTCTGTGAAGTAGCTGTACCGCCATCAAATGCAGTACCATCAAGAAGTCCGCTGTAATCAAGATTGATTACATCACCATCGGCTGTTGTGCCCTCTGTGATATGCTCTCCCTCAAGTACGTTAGTGTTATAATAGGTAACTATCTGATCCTTCCTGCTCTGTATCTGCGTATCAGTAACAACCGCCGCATCAACCTCTATCTCCAAATCCCTGTATGCACCTATCTTTACATATCCGCTGTAGTCTGTAAGCGGTGTTGTCTGTGTAACCGGCTGTGCCTCTGTAGTCTCTCCTGTTGTAGTCTCTCCTGTTGTAGTTTCTCCTGAAACAGTTGTTGTCTCTGTGTCTGTTCCATTGCCGCCGTTATTGCTTCCACCCTTATTACATGCTGTAAGTCCGAAGACCATTGTTCCGGCAAGTACAAGTGCCAATACTCTCTTTTTCACTATATTCCTCCAATTCTTCCCCTTATCAGGAAATAAAAAAAACTAAATAGCTGTCACTCTCGGACAGCTATTTAGTTATAACACATCTCATATATAAAAGTAAAGCAAATACACAAAATTCACAATTTTTTCATCAATTTCTAGCTCACACTCACAAAATTCTCCAAATCATCCGCCTCGATGGTAAGAAGCATCTGCTCGTCAATCGAATTGATATTCTTGACAAGCCTTGTCGCCTGCTTAGACACAGCCTTTTCAAAATAATTTCTTACCTCTCTGGCGTTGGCAAAATTCTCCGTTTTATTGGCACATGCCTGCTCGAAATACTCCTTAGCCTTAACCTTGGCAGCCTCGGACAGAACATAATCCTGCTTCTTAGCCATTCCTAAGAGTATCTGAAACAGCTCGTCCGGCTTATAGTCATCAAAAAATATGAACTTGTTAAATCTTGAGCGGAGTCCCGGATTGGAATTAAGGAATTCATCCATAAGGTCAGGATATCCTGCTACAATCACAACAAGATTATCCCTGTTGTCCTCCATAGCCTTTAAAAGGGTATCGACTGCCTCCTGTCCGAAATCTCCCTCACCCTTTTTCGCTGTCAGCGTATATGCCTCATCAATAAAGAGGATTCCTCCAAGGGCCTGCTCTACAACACCGTTAACCTTCGTCGCCGTCTGTCCGATATACCCGCTCACAAGCCCTGAGCGGTCAACCTCGACAAGCTGCCCTCCCGAAAGGATTCCGAGTGAATTATAAATATCAGCAAGCATACGCGCAATCGTTGTCTTTCCTGTTCCCGGATTTCCTGAAAATACCAGATGCTTTGACACATTCGGCTGCTTCATCCCCTTTTCCTCGCGAAGCTTCTGGATACGGAGCAGATTGACCAGACTATTGACCTCCTGCTTCACACCGTCAAGTCCCACAAGCTGGTTTAATTCCTCGAGAACCTCGTCGACCGAACGTTTTTCCGCCTTCCTGGCTTTTACGGACAGCTTGCTGTCATAAAGACCATATTCCTTAAGAAACTTCTCCATCACTGCAAGATAGTCTGTGAGCATATTGACCTCGCGCTTACTGGTCACATCATTGCAAGCGACAAATTCCTGACCGAGGGCGCGGAATGTATTGACAAGATTGTTGGCCCGCTTCTTATCATCATTGAGCTTTCTTCCTGCATCACACAGCACAAATCCCTTCAGGGCAAACGGAACCTTCCTGGTATATGAATCGTCATGAAGCTTGTCATAGAACATTATAGACTTTATCTGTCCCTCAGTCATGCGGTATCCAAGCGTACTGTTGATAAATGCTATCTCCTTCTCGTCAACATAGCCGTCTCCGTCGCTGAGATATACTAAAAACTTGAGGAATTCGTATCGTAAATTCTCACGGAACGTAGTATTCAGCTTGTCCTTTATCACACCGGCGCGCTCAATCTCCTCCGCCTGCTTAAGGCATTCTTCAACCTGTGATTTGATATCTGACATTACAATCCTCCCCACTCATGTTAAAACCTACTGTTCTTCTATACCTGCCCTAATCTTAGCAGCCATATCCGCATACTCTGCATCTGTAAGATACTTCTTATCCGGATTCATAAGGAACACACCGCCCCATTCAAACTCATCCTTATACTTAGGTACAAGATGAAAATGA